>ERZ1740058.16-NODE-16-length-133195-cov-7.205768_pt1 | contig 133195 bp, 111 predicted proteins | sample MGYA00581745_ERZ1740058 | MGnify/ENA primary metagenome ERZ1740058 (study PRJEB43018, sample SAMN04849742) | marine metagenome | isolation source: floating plastic debris | place: Pacific Ocean | collected 2008-08-30 | study: EMG produced TPA metagenomics...
TGTCATGGATATATTGACAAAAGCACAGGACTCTTCACCGTCTTTCATTCGTTCTTTTGATGACACTTTATTGCTAGATCCCGAAGTTGCAGATATTTTAAGTAATATTGCTAACTTCAGATACAGCCTCTCAAAAGGTTTCTTACACTGGCAATAATATCGACCAAGGAACGATTCCAAACCGCATCGGCCACCCCAGCTTTAACCGATTTCAAGAACGGATAAAAGCCTCCAAACCTAAAACCTTTGAAGCATTCGAGATCTTGCTATGACAAGGACATACTCTAACTTCAATACGGACTCTTCAAAAGCTCAGCTTGCTCGCCTTGCAGACAAAGAAAATACACCAGATGCCTATAAAGAGGCAATGACTCTCCTGGGAAAGCGTCTAGGGGAAGTCATGTCTTCGAAAATAGGGGCTAGTAACTCCAGCCTTTATCTCGCTTGCACCGTCGAAGATGCAGATTACTTAGCTAAAGGCATGCTGATTCCCCTAGAAAAGGCTTTCCAGTCAGTGAGCCTTGCCTGCTTCTGGAATAAGAGATTTTCTCCCTCCAACGTACAAAGACTAAAAGCCTCTCCTATTATCAGGAAGTATACAGAGCCACAAGATAAGGCTATCAGTCATCTGATCGTCATCAAGTCTATTATTTCTGGCGGCTGCGTCGTAAGAACCAACCTCACTGATCTTATTCAGACCATACATCCAGAAAAAATATTCGTCGTTGCACCTGTTATTTATGTCGGTGCGGAAGAACGATTAGCTTCTGAATTTGAAGCTTCTGTGTATGAGAAATTTCAGTTTATTTATCTAGCTGAAGATGATGAACGGACTAATGCAGGTGAGGTCATTCCTGGGATTGGCGGTATGGTGTACGAGCGCCTGGGCTTTAACGGGCAGGATGACAAAAACAGCTATATCCCTGATCTGGTTATAACTCGGCGACGTCAGCTAGCATCTAGCACAGCTTCATAGCAATTTTTACGGTGCATACAATTTCATCCGTTCACAACTGCTATCTTGAGAAAAGCTGTTTATCCAAACTTACCAGGATGCTTTCTATCGATTTATCTAGCCCAGAGATTCAATCTGCATTAATCTCTGGAATATTCACAGTTTTGAGCGCGATAATTGCATCAATTGCGGCGGCTGTAATTGGTCAGAACATTGCCGATAGACGTAAACTTCAGAGAGACCTTACGATTGCATTCAACGACATTGCGTTTCTTTTAGAAGTAGAAGAACTACACTGCGAGAATAACAAAAAGATAATTGGAGAGTCTAGGAAAAATACTATCCGTACAGTTGCAAGAGACGCAGGCTTATCATTTTCTGGAAAATTCACACCGGGAAGAATTCGAGCCAACAGAGCATTTGATTAACACTAGAGCTGCAAGTAGTTTTGGTGTATTGTACCTCTCAGCTACTACGAGGCAAAGCTCAAAACGCCTGCTGCATTTAGAAATCATCATATTTTTTTGACATTAAAATTACTGTATTTCCAGCCGTATTTCAGCGTCAGAGGCTATCTCAATGGTAAAGTCTTCAATACGTAATTGCACTGAGTCCATTCTCCTCTTTTTATCGATATGCGTAGACGAACTCTGCTTAAATCTTCTGCCTTATTTGCTTTAGGCGCAGCCGGAGCGACTGTGCTAGGCAGCTGTGCTCAATCTTCACCTAACGCTGGCTCTGCAAGCGAAGGTGCCAAGACGCTTAGAGTGGGTTTGGTTCCCTGGCTGGGCTGGGGAGAAACAAAAATTGCTGAAGTTCAAGGATATTTTGAAGAAGCCGGTATCGAGGTTGAACAAACCGTTTTTCAGTCTGTGACAGAAGTCAACACAGCATTTCTCTCCAATCAAGTAGATTTGGTTTGGCTGGTCGCCTCCGATCTCGTTGTTCTATCGGACTCCACGTCGGGGCTAAAATTCATTTACGCCTCTGATTACTCCGGCGAAGTCGATGCCATTGTGGGTAGAAATGTTGCCGATCCTAAAGAGCTGGTCGGTAAGACAATTGCCCGAGAAGAAGTGCCTTACGAAATTGTCTTTGTTAATAAGTTTTTAGAGTCTGCGGGCCTGAGTAAAGACGAAGTTAACGTGGTGCCGTTGACAGCTGCAGATGGGTCTGTTGCCCTAGTTGCAGAAAATCTAGACGCGGTGGCGACCTATGAACCGTTTGTTAGCAACGCGCTGAAGGCAAGTGATGACAATACGATTTTGTTTACGGCGGCTGGGACCAACATTATTGTAAACGGATTGGCCGGGCAAGAAGACCTGCTGGAAAGTCGTAGAGAGGACGTAGTTGCTTACTTAACGGCGCTTGAAAAAGCTAATCAATTTAGAGCGGATAATCCTGAAGAGGCCAACAAAATTATTGCCGATTGGATTGAGGTTTCCCCTGAAGAGGTTGCCGACCTGATGAGCAAGATTACGATGCTAGATATTGCCGATAACAAAGCGATCGCATTCTCTGAAACCAACGACCTCAATGCAGCCAATAGCATTAGCGATGCAGGCCCTATTTTGGTAGAAGCGGGCGTGGCAAAACAGGAGATTCCGGGCGAAGAACTAGTGGATGCCTCTTTTGTCAATGCAATTTAGGTGGCATGATTGCAAAGCTTTTTATTAGTGATCGCCCCCTATGCAATCGATTGACTGGCTCATTGTCATTGCCTATCTCATCATCGCGCTGCTCTGTGGTATTCACTTATCCAGGCAAGCGTTCGGTAGTACCGCAGGCAGCGTTGAGGACTACTTCACCGGAGAGCGATCGCTCTCCTGGTGGCTAGCGGGAACCAGCATGGCGGCGACGGCTTTTTCGGTCGATACGCCGCTTTACGTCGCCGGGCTTGTCGGCAACCGAGGGCTCGTTGGCAACTGGGAATGGTGGAGCTTTGGCCTGGCTCATATCATCATGGTTTATCTCTTTGCCCGGCTGTGGCGGCGCTCAGAAATTGTCACCGATGCAGAGCTCAGCGAGCTGCGCTACGGAGGGCCACCGGCAGCAGCACTTAGAGGCATCAAAGCCTTCATCTTTGCCGTGCCGATGAACTGCCTGGGGATTGGCTATGCCATGCTGGCGATGACTAAGGTTATGGCTGTATTACAAATCTCGGCAGCGTTTGGCGTTGAAGGCTCGCCCCAAGAAATAAAGCTGTGGAGTGTGTTGACCATCAGCGCTCTGGTGCTGGTGTATGCAGGCTTAACCAGCCTTTGGAATGTAGTAGCGACAGACTTTTCCCAGTTCTTTTTGGCGCTGTTTGGCTCTTTTGTCGTTGCGATCGCCGCGACCATTACAGTCGGTGGTATGCAGCCGCTGATCGACCAGGTTTCTGCTGTTAATCCTGACATGCTCAGCTTTGTGCCCGTAGGCAGCGGCTTACAGTGGAGCGCCCTGGCAGGCATTCCTTCAGGAACGTTTCTTGCCTATGTCATGCTGCAATGGTGGTCTTTTCGGCGCAGTGACGGCGGTGGTGAATTTATTCAACGTATGGCCGCCACCAAAACAGAAGTTGAGGCGGAAAAAGCAGCCTGGCTTTTCAACTTTTTACACTATGTGGTTCGTCCCTGGCCGTGGATTGTAGCAGCGCTCGCAGCACTTGTGCTCTACCCAGACCTAGCAGACAAAGAGCTAGGCTACCCGCTACTGATGGTCGATACCCTGCCCCCTGTACTGCTGGGCATCGTCGTCACTTCCATGATTGCGGCTTTCTTAAGTACCGCCTCAACCCTGGTGAACTGGGGAGCCTCTTACCTCACCTACGATCTCTACAATCGATTTATCGGCACCAGTGCCACCTCCGGCGAGCTAATTTTCGTGGGTCGGCTCGCTTCGCTGCTCATTCTGGCAGGCGGTGGAATCACCGCACTTAGCGGCAGCGATGTAGCAGATCTGTTTCGGCTGGCTATTTCTTTAGGCACAGGCCCTGGGCTGGTTTTGATTTTGCGCTGGTTTTGGTGGCGCATTAATGCCGCCGCTGAGCTAGCCGCAGTTGTGAGCGGCTTCATGCTTGGCACGCTAGCAAGCCTGGTGCCCGGCTTTGCCATTCAAGATTTTGGGGCTAGACTCATCGTCATTACCCTGGCAACTACCTTCGTATGGGTATCTACGCTGCTGCTTACCGCTCCCGAAAGTGATGAAACTCTCGATCGCTTTTACACTCAGCTACGTCCAGGCGGCCCGGGTTGGCAAAATCAGCGGCAGAGAACAGGGCTTCGCCCCCTGCAAAATTTACAGCTAGAAGGGCAACGCATCGTCGCAGCGCTGCTATTGCTGTTTGGCTCTATGTTTACCGTAGGGGGGTTTTTGTTGATGCGATCGCTAAGCGGGTGGTTCTACCTGCTGATGGCGGTAACCGGTGGCTTCTGGCTACGCTATCTAAACAAACAGCCTGCGTTTCCAATGGCACGCCCTGGCACAGAGGACGGCTGAATCCTTACTCACAATTATGAGTAAGGACATGAATAGGGAAAAGTAAAGTCAACGCCAAGACTTTGCTCAAAAAAGCGACTTGGCAAGCAAACCAGGCGAGCACAAGTTCCTAACCCTATGGCAGACAATCCATCTAGCAGCGAAACCAAAGGTGTCTATATTCTGGCGAATGATATTGTGCTAGATCAGCTGATCGCACTGATTCATAGCCTAGAAGAGAATGTTGGGTGCGATCTACCGATTTGCGTTGTGCCCTATGACAACAACACAGAATGCTCAAGGCAAGCGACTCGAACATACTCACAGGTTCAATGGTTTGACGACGACGCTCTTTTGCAAAAGTGGGAGACGTTTGCGACCCAGATCTGGCAAGCTCACCCCACCGCATTTGAACAGTGGCGCAAACGCGGTGTCATAGGCGTTAATCGGATGGGAATGCACCGCCGCTTCTGCTGCTTCGATGGTCCTTTTGATAAGTTTATCTACCTCGATGCCGATATCCTGGCGATGAACTCATTCGATCTACTGTTCGATAGCCTGGATAACCACGCCTTTGTCACCTACGACTATCAATACAAAGATCTCGGCCATGTGTTTGATGTTAATGCGCCCAATTTGACGGCAGTTTTTGACTGCGCTGGCAAAGCTGGGAAGACTCGCCTCAACAGCGAAATCTTTTGCGCAGGTCTGTTTGCCGCGCGCAAAGACACGTTCACCGACGACGTCTTACAAGATTTGCTTGCACACTTGCAGGCCGGAGACGCAGAAATTCTCTATATCAACGGACCTGACCAATCCATATTGAACTATATGGTGCTCAAATCTGGCATTGACGCGATTAACCTATCTAGAGCGCTGCCTGAGGAAAAAAGAACCGGGTGCTGCGTCACGTCTTCTCATTTTGTAGAAAAAGCACACCTTCTCTTCGATAAGGGCACACAGCTCACCTACCTCCACTACATTGGCATCAGCTCTCGGTTTTTCCAACAGGTTTGTGCGGGCCAAAACATTCTCTTTCCCTACCGCGATTTGTTCTTGCACTACCGGTACCTGCGCGACTCCAAACAGCCGACGCTAGCAGGTAAGCCGGTTGCTTACAACCACCCAGTACCTAGCCTCCGGCAAAGAATCGCTCGAAAAGCCCGCCAGCTAATCAACAGCTGATCAACAGATAATCACAGCCTCTGCACGTTAGCAGGCCTTTCAATCACATATACTCAATCACACATGCTCAATCACATGTGCGCTTACCCAACAGCATCTACCAGGGTAAGCGAGCGCCGTCCCAAGAAAAGAATTCTCCGCTGTCTTCATTTTTTACCGACGCTAGTACGCCGATCAGCTGAGAAACGGTCCGTTCAGGAGAGAAAAGTTTTTCAGGTGGGACGCCCCGTTGAAAAGGCTTAGAGAGGCCAGTATCGGTCGTGCCAGGATGCAGCATTACGATCGTTGTTTTAGGACTGCGACGGCGGTATTCAATCGAGGCCGTCTTTAAAAACATATTGAGAGCAGCCTTCGATGCCCGGTAACCGTACCAGCCACCGATGCGATTGTCGCCGATGCTGCCAATCTTTGCAGATATGGTTGCAAATAGACTGGGCTCTGGGTGCTTGAGTACAGGCAACAGATGTTTGGCTAGCAAAGCCGGGCCAATGCTGTTGATTCGAAAGTAGTTGAGCAAATTATCGCTGTTGAGCTGGCGCAGCGCTTTCTCTGGCTGCTGCTGTTCGTTGTGTAATAGACCAACGCAGTTAACAACAATGTGTAGATTGGGCTTCGCGGCTGTGATCTGTGCCAAAGCGCTCTCAATTTGTGCTTCTTCAGTTACATCAATTGGCAGGCAGTGCAGACGCTGCGGGTGTTGATTGCTTAGGGCAAGCAGGTCGGTGGCTGTTTCAGCTGAGCGATAAGTAGCAAATAGGGTTTCAATCCGGCTGTCTTGAAGCAGCTGTTTGACAAATTCTAGACCAATACCTTGAGTCGCACCAACAACCAAGGCGTTAACCGTAGAGACGGAAGGAAGAAGCATGAAAACAAAAGAGAAAATGAGGACCGGGTTTGAGCCTAACACTTTCTCCTTCTCTGAAGCAGTCGCAGTCTAGACAGAGATCGTCTAAGCAGTTGCATTCAGCGCGGATAGCTTTTCCTCAGCGGCCTTTAGTTGCTGTGACTGTAGCTGAATGATGGCCTGCTGAGCCTGAAGCTGCAAGCTCTGCTGCCGGATTCTGATTTGATTTTTAACCCGAGCAAGCACTTCTGCGGGATGAAAAGGCTTGTTGATATAGTCGGCAGCGCCCACATCAAAGGCTTTAACCTTGTCGAAAGTCAGATCTAGCGCGCTGAGAAAGATAACAGGAATGTCTTGAGTAGCCGGATCGGCTTTGAGCTGCTGACAGACGCTGTAGCCGTCCATCTCTGGCATCATGATGTCGAGCAAAATGAGATCGGGCTGAAAGCGAGGAACGTTGGCTAGCGCCATGGCACCGTCAGGAGATCGCTTAACATCATAGCCTTGTTCTATCAGCAGGTTGGCCAATAGTCGAAGATTCTCTAACAAATCATCAACCACTAAAACTTTGAAGCGTTTTTCTGAGTGAGTTTCTGGCGGAAGATCAACAGGAGAAACACTGATAGTGTCAGACATATTAGAATCCATTTTTGGGGTAGACCTATCGACAAACATCAGAGGTGAATAGAACTATTATTCCCAATAAGAGTTTTCTTGGTACATAAGGTATCAACATCTATTGATGGATAGGGAATGGGCAACCTGCTGAATACAAATGCATACAACTGTAATACAACTGTTGAAACAGCCCTTAAAGACTGTGAGTTATATCACAGCTAGAGCTGTTGCAGTTTGGCCAGCGGTGCGTCTACTAAAACCTATATGTCTATGTCTCTATATTTATTACACTTAAGGACGGCTGCCACGTGAATATTTTATTGGTTGAAGATGACTATCTGTTGGGACGAAGCACGGCTCGCTTATTAGAGAGCACTGGAGAGCATCGGGTTCGCCTGACGCACAAAGCCGCCGATGTCTTTAAGCACTGTCAGTCTGGCACGGTAGAGCTGGTGATTATGGACGTTGACCTGCCCGGGACATTTTGGCAAGAAGAAGAGGTGACCGGCTTAGACTTATCCAGGCTGCTAAAGTCTCGGGCTCAGACAGCGCGAATACCCATTGTGCTACTCACCGCCAATGAAGCGGACGCAGACCAGGGCAGTTTACTCAGTGAAGCGCTAGCAGATGGCATCTATCCCAAGCCAATTACCGATGCCAATGAGTTCTCAAGGTTGTTGCAACATTTTAAAGGAGGACGAGGTTTTCAAGGGCTGACGGCATCTGCTTCTTGAAGGACTTGTAGCAGCTTTTTGTAGGACAGATTATCAACTTGCCTTTCAATCGCTCTGGCCAATGGCTGCTGTGATGAGGAAAGCTGCGATGTGAGAGATAGAATTTCGCTATCGTCAAGATCGAGAACGGCCTGCGTTAGATGGTACCGCCACTCTGGCGTTGTGTTGGTCAGCAGGTCAGCGGTTAGTGGCCGGCTAGCTGGCTCATCTGTAAGATGCTCATCCAAAGATTGACTGTCGGCATATCTGTAGCGGACGCCCAAATGTAAGGATATTTTGTCGAAGATTTCGGCTGCTTGAATCGGCTTGCTGATAAAGTCGTCGCAGCCGCTAGCGAGGGCCGCTGTTCTATCTTCATCGAAAGCGTTGGCCGTGAGCGCAAGAATGCGCGTTTTTTGGTCAGTGTCGAGAGACTTAATCCGCAGAGCGGCTTCTTCACCGCTCATGATGGGCATGCGAATGTCCATCCAGATTAGATCGGGAGACCAGCGCTGCCAAAGGGCGATCGCAGCCTTACCATCGCTAGCCTCTTGCACATCGAACCCGACCGAACTGAGCAGGTGAGTCAGCAGCCTACGGTTAAGGGCGACATCATCTACGACTAAAATTCGGTACTGAGGCTGGCCGGCAGCTAGCCCAACAATTTTGCCGCGAGCTGCGGCTGTCGCTGGTGGTGCTTGTACCGATGAGCTGTCAACTGGCTTGACCGAAATACTAAAGGCAAACGTGGACCCTTCGCCAGGAACCGACTTTACAGATAGCTGCCCCCCTAACAGCCGCACGTATTCTTGTGAAATGGTCAGACCCAGACCGGTGCCTTGCTGGGCTGTCAGCGCTGATTTAGTTTGTACAAAAGCCTCGAACAGACGGTCTTGCTCCGCAGGATCAATTCCGGTGCCTGTATCGGTGACTGAAAAGGTGAGCAGGGTAGGGAGTTCAAGAGAGCTCTCTAGAAAGCTATCTACGGAGACATCCGCTGAGTCATCAGCTAATCCACTGACCGACAGCGTGATCGTCCCTGTAGCCGTGAATTTGACAGCATTGCTGAGTAAGTTAATTAGGATTTGGCGAAGCTTGAGGCGATCGCTATAAATAATTCGCGGCAGATGAGGCGATCGCACCACCTTTAAAGAGAGATCTTTCTCGGCAACCACACCACCAAACATCTGTTGTAGTTCGTCAATCAATCGATATAGATCGAACTCACTGTGGGTGAGAACAACCCTACCTGCCTCAATTTTTGAAATATCTAAAATATCGTTGATCAGTGCTAGCAGATGTTCACTACTGCTATAGATAATATCGAGATTCTCAGTTTGTACCGGGCTCAAATCGTCGTTGCGAAGAATATGCGTAAACCCCATAATCGCATTCAGCGGCGATCGCAGCTCGTGACTCATGTTTGCCAAAAATTCGCTCTTAGCCCGATTAGCCGCCTCAGCTGCCGCTGTTGCCTGAGCCAGCGCTTGCACCGCCTGCTTACGCTCAGTAATGTCTTCAAACATGTAGAGATAGGCAAACGTAGAATTGTTCTCCTGGATAGGCCCATAAATACGTCTGAGCGTACGGCCATCCAGCAGAGGTATTTCATCTTCAACAATTTTGTTGCCGTGAGTGAAGTCTTTTGCGGTAGAAGCGGCTACAAATCGACCGAGATCTATGTTGCTTAGGCATTCGGTCAGCAGCTGTTCGCCATCAATTTCGTCCGATTCTACCGCACCCTGCAAGTGCTCTAGCTGCCAGATACGATAGAACTCAGAGTTAGTAAACAGTGCCTCGTTGGTATGGCAGTCCATCACAAAGATACCAGTGGGCGGCAGGTTGTTGATAGCTCGCAACAGGGCTTCGCTACGACGCAGTTTTTCCTTCGCTTTTCTGCGTTCGGTGACATCAACTAGCACGCCCAGAGTGCTGCCCGATCGAGGGCTGTCGCTACGTTCTGCCATCGTAGAGAGTAAAACATCCATGTAGCCGCCGTTCTTTTTGATGAATCGGCAGAGGCGATCGCGATCAACCGTTTCTGATTCCAGGGTAGAGAGAATATCGTCAACCTTTTGCCGAGAATCTTCAGCCAAAAAGGCGGTCAACGGTTGGGAGACGACTTCTTCACGTTCATAGCCCAGTTTTTCAAGCCAATAGTGGCTCATGCTCACAATGCAGCCGTTGCAGTCCACAGAATGCATCATTGCAGGCGTATCTTCGTACAGATGACGATAGCGAGCTTCACTTTGCTGAAGCGCCTTAAAAGTCTCTAAATAGTGAGAGATATCAATCTGCGTACCCACATAGTGTGTACACACGCCCGCTTCATTCACGATCGGCGAAAGCGTCACTTCATTCCAAAAGGCCTGCCCGTTCTTGCGGTAGTTGTGCAACAGAACTTTGCAGCTAGCGCCCTGAGCGATCGCCCGGCGCATCTCTTGCACGCCTAGCTGATCTGTTTCCTTGCCCTGCAAAAAGCTACAGTTTTGCCCTATTACCTCTGCGACTGGGTAGCCGGTCAAGCTTTCAAAGCTGGGGCTGGCATAAACAATCGGTAATCCTGGCTGCTGAGCATCGCAGATCACCAACCCTCCTGCAGTATGAGCGATCGCCTGCTGAAAAATAGCATCGGGCAATCCGACACTGGATGCCTTCACATCCCTTGCCTTCACATCCCTATGCTGTTGCCCCTGCTGTTGACCCTGCTGGCGGCCCCGGATGTATACGGCAATTAACTGGTAAGCCGCCGCCGCCAAACTCCAGCACGCAAGCGAGAGTAAAACATTAAGCAGAGTTCCCAACGGCTGCACGCCCATGGCGCAAGCTCCTAGCATTAAGTGGCCAGCTTCAGTTTTCCCAAAACAGCTAATTTTGAATTAGTTTTGCTTGATGTACCCACAAACACGCAGTGAGACATGCATATAAGGAATGCCTCAAGCTACAAGGGTGCGCAAACGCACGGCAGATAGTCGCCACAATGATTGCCATAACAGTCGCGCCACATCACCTCCGGCCTTAGTCTCCAAACTCAGGATTTATTAGGCTAGTTAGAATATGATCTTGCCACTGCCCGTTGATGTACAAATAGTCTGGGGCATAGCCTTCTACTGTGAAGCCCAGGCGCTTTAGTAAACTGCCACTTCTTTGATTGTGCGGTTGAGAGTTTGCACTGATGCGATGAAACCGCAGTTTGATAAATACATGGTCAATGCCAGCACGCATTGCTTCGCTCATGTAGCCCTGTCCCTGACAGTCTTCAGCCAGGCTGTAGCCAACGGTACAGCTTTGAAAGACGCCCCTGACAAAATTGCTGAAATTGAGCGTGCCAATCACCGTTTTGGGCTGACGCTTAAGAAACAAAAATAGCTTTAGCGATCGCTCTGCTTTGGTATCGGCCAGCCGATGGGTGAGCTCAGACTCCCAGTGGGCAGCGGTATAAAACGTAGGTGGCTTTTGAGGTTCAAACGGTTCGAGGTAAGCCTGATGCTGGGTGTAATAAGCCAAAATTTCGGGAACATCTGACAGCTGCCCGTGGCGAATGTGCAAGCGCTCGGACTTTAGATGAAGCGCAGGGCCTAGCATGTTGGAACAATCAGGTTAACCAGGGTTGTAACGATGCGATCGCTCTCCATAGGCATCAGCTCTGCGCCACCTAGCAGGCGCTGTAGCATTACAAAGTAAATGAGTGTACCCATGAAGGTTCTAGCCGAAGCTTCTGGATCGTTAAGATGCAGCGTCTCGCAGGTAGAAAGATAGTGAGTCAAGCCATCAATGACTGGCTTAGCAACATTTTGAATATAAGGTTTAGAAAGCTCAGGGAAGCGACCTGACTCACCAATTATTAGCCGAATAAACTCGCAAAACTTCGGGTCGCAGGTCGCCTCGTCCAAAATTTCTCTAGCCAGTCGGGTGAGCACTTCTCTGGGCTCTCCAGTGAAGGTGCTAGCATCGCGCAAGTCAATGGAGGTCGCCTTGAAAGATTCCTCTGCTAGCTCCTGTACTAGCGAGGCAAATAGGCTGGACTTGTCATGAAAGTGGCTGTAAACCGTTGCCTTAGAGACACCTGCTGCTGCCGCCACCCTATCCATACTGGTTGCCGCATAGCCGTTAGCCAAAAATTCCTGCATGGCACCGTCCAGAATAGCGGCCGATTTGGCAGCGGACTTCTTGCGCTCGGGCTTGCGTTCTAGAGCGAGATTGGGGGTGAGATTGGGGGAGTTAGAGGGGCTCACAAATAAGGGTCAGATCACAGCGATCTGGTCAGACAAAGGGTGGGAATGTAGACGCTAGTGCTTCAACTATCGGTTATGGCGATCACAAACGACAAGCCGCTATAGGTAGAGACCTATTAGTTCAGATTATTACATCCTCATACCCTACCCCATGTGCCCTCAAACAAATAGCTGGACAAATAGCCGAACCGATAGCACTCAACCAGGCAATAGTCGGCAAGGAATTTGGATAGTGACGGTCGTCCCCTCTGCGGGCTCAGAGACGATATCCATCTTGCCTTTATGGGTCTTGGTAACGGTTTGGTAACACAGTGACAGCCCCATACCAGTGGCTTCTCCCACAGGTTTAGTCGTAAAAAATGGATCGAGGACCCGATCTTTAATCGCTGTGCTCATGCCCGGGCCGTTATCTGTAATCTCGATCTGCACCCAGTCGGCGGCTGTTTTAAAGGTGCGAATTGTAATTTGCGGTAGCTGTGAGAGCACCTGATACTTCTTAGGGTGAGCACTCTCTAACTGCAAAGCATCAATAGCATTGAGCAGCACGTTCAAAAAGACCTGATTGAGATCGCTCTCAGCGCACTGCACTAGGGGCAACCGCTCGTAGTCTTTGCGAATGGCGATCGCAGGCATTCCCGCCGTTGCTTCGAGCCGGGGCTGTAGCACTGATAAGGTGCTATCTAGTCCATTGTGGATGTTGACGCGCTTTATAGCGGACTGGTCCAAGTGAGAAAAGTCATGCAGCGACGAAACAATTTTTCGTATGCGCTGGGTCCCGACTTGCATCGCATTGAGCGTGTTAGGCAAATCAGCTTGAATAGTCGCCAGATCAACGTTGTCTAGTTCAGATTGAACAGCCGCTGTCTGCTGTGGATAGCGCGCCTGAAAAAGGCCCACTACCTCGATTAACGATTGGGCATAGAGCCGAACGCGAGTGAGATTACTGTGGATAAAGCTAGCCGGCGTGCTCAGCTCGGAGGCGACATCAGCCACCTGCTGGCCTACAGTCGATATCTTTTCCGTCTGCACTAGCTGTATCTTCTTCTGCCTGAGCTCTCCTGTCGTCAAGAGCAGATCGGCGTCTCTTTGACCCACTTGCTCAGACAGCTGGCTGACTTGAATAACCAGCCGGTTAAAGGCATTAGCAAGGCTTTTCACCTCGCCAGATCCTTGTGCTGGAATCCGCAAGCTGTACTCGCCTTCTTCCACGATTCTTTCTGCCGACTGAGTCACCTTCAGAACAGGGCGGGCAATCGCGCGACTCGTATAAAGCGCGATCGCAGCTGCAACCGATGAGGAGAGTAAAAGGCTACCGATGATCAGTCGCGTTTTTAAGGCGGTGGCGTCTTCTAGGGCCTCAGAAGCCAGTTGCTGCTGCGATTCCACATCATCAACCACCCGCACCAGATCCTTAGGCAGCTGCACAAAGCTGGCAAACTCCGGCCCCTGAACAAAATCAATCAAAAGCTTTTGGGCTTTGGTAATGTCTCCATCAGGGCTACTCAAAGGTTCTACCGCCTGAGAAAACTGCCGCAGCCGCTCTTGAAACTCCTTGAGGGTCACCACATAGTCATTCAACTGCTGCTGTAGCTTCTCATCATCTGAAGGGAGAAGCTGCAAGGGCAGGCGACTCTTGGCCTTATAGATGGCCGTGCGACTCTCCAGCAAGGCCTCAATTTCAACGGTTCTGATCATCATGGCGTCAATGGCCAGTCGTAGATCAGCCCAGTTGTCTAGATAGGGCGACAGCTGCTTGGTAGGACGGTTGTAGAGAATTTTGACCTGCAAGTCACTGAGCAGGTTTCTTTCCGCGGTCGCAACTGATTGTGCGGCTAGGGCCTGCCTTTGAAAATGGCTGCCTACCAATAGCCCAATCGTCGCTCCAGCAAAGGCTATTCCTATGACAACAGCATAGCCCTGGGCAATTTGGCGGCGGATAGTCATGGGGCAAACTACTCAGGAAGAACTAGGGCTTTACTGAATGGACTTACGCCCCTCAGCAAGTATCAAACTATACAGTTGACTCATACAGTCGATAGACTGCTTGCTCAGGAAAAATCGAATAATTTCCGCGATTTTCCGAGCTAAACCGTCTGCTTAATCTATAAGTCTCCCTATAGCTTCCCGAGAGCTCAAACGGCTAGCGACCTGAGTAGAAAGTGAAAGCACGGTGAAATATCAGTCTTGGTTAGCCAGCTGATGGCCGGTAGGGAATTTGAATGACAACAGCCGTGCCCTCAGTGGGCGCTGAATGGACGTCTAGCTTGCCCTGATGGGTCTCAGTAATAATCTGGTAGCACAGCGGTAACCCCATACCCGTCCCTTCGCCAACAGGCTTGGTTGTGAAAAAGGGATCAAAAATTTGGTCTTTCACCTCGGCGGTCATTCCTGCGCCGTTGTCTGCAATTTCAACCTGTACCCAGCCGGCGGCAGCCTTGCCCGTCCGAACTGTGATTTGAGGCGGCTGTGATAGTGTCTGATACTGCTTGGGCCGAACGCTCTTGATCCGCAAAGCGTCAATGGCATTGTGCAATAGGTTCATAAACACCTGATTGAGTTCGCCTGCGGCGCACTGCACCAAAGGCAAATTGTCGTAATCTTTTTTGATTAGAATGGCGGGGGCATCGTCAGTGGGCTCTAAACGATGCTGCAACATCATTAGCGTATTATCTAGCCCCTCGTGAATATCAACCGTTTTTAGGGTAGATTCATCCATCCGCGAAAAATTGCGCAAGGATACAATGATTTGCCGAATGCGCTTTGTGCCTGACTGCATAGACTGTAAGACACTAGGTAAATCGTCTTGCACGAAGTCCAGGTCAATATCGTCTATCTCTGATTGAATCTCTAGCGCTGGGTCTGGGTAATGCGCCTGGTATAGGCTGACAATCTCTAACAGAGACTGCACGTGCAGCTGAACATGAACAAGATTGCCATGAATGAAATTGACGGGGTTGTTAATTTCATGCGCAATACCGGCGACAAGCTTGCCCAAACTCGACATTTTTTCTGCCTGTAGCAGCTGCACTTGCTGCTGCTGAAGCTGTTTTAGGGCCAAATGCAAATCGGCATTTTTTTGGCTGACCTGATTCAACAGGTCGTTGACCTTTGCAGTCAACTGATTGAAAGAGTTCGCCAGGCTCATGACTTCACCTTTTCCAAGCACCGGAACCTTGAGGCTAAAGTCACCTTCTTGAGTGATTCGATGAGCTGTCTTGGTCACATCTTGAATGGGGTCTCCAATCAGCCGACTGGTGTAGCTGGCAATTAGCGTCGCGATCGCAATAGACAGCAGCAAGCTGCCAAAAATTATTTGAATCTGCAAGGCAGCCGCATGGGTTAATGCCTCAGAAGCCAATCGCTCTTGGGCCTCAACGCTACTGACAAACGGAATGAGATCTTCGGGTAGCGCGACGAAGCCAGCAAACTCTGGACTTTGAACAAACGCAATCAATAGCTTTTGAACCTCTGCCACATCCGACCCGGATCTGATTAATGAATCTGCAATCCGGGCAAAATCTCTTAGCCTGCCTTGAAACTGAACAAGGGCGACTTCATAGTCTTTCAGCAGCTCGTGCAGCGCCCGATGTTCTTGCGTCTCTTCACCCGACGAACTCTGATAGTCAGCTTCGCGTAACGCCTCATAACGCTCTAGCAAAACTCGAATTTCACCCGTTCGGCGCATCATCGCGTTAGTGGCTAGGCGCAACCTATCTGCATCGCTTAGATGGGGCGATAGCTGCTTTGTTGGACGGTTATCTTGGATTTTGATCTGAAGATCGCTCAATAGCTTTCTTTCTGCGATCGCAACTTCTTGCGCTTTTAATGCCTGCGATTGAAAGTAACTACCCACCAGTAGGCCTGTTGTCGTCCCAGCCAGCGCCAAGCCCAGAACAGCGGCATATCCTTGCGCAATTTGGCGACGAATAGTCATAAAAGAACACTACTAGGCAATCGAGAGAACTATCCCTTGTATGCCCATTCCTTCTAGAACTCAATCCAATTGATGTATGGCAGACATAAGATTCAATTCCTATCGATTTCAGTTGTCGTTTTTTATATATTATGAAACAATTATGAAAAGTGAAACGATTATGAAATCGCTCACTGATAACCCGTGTGTCAACTCAGCGCGCCGACCTAGTGCACCAACCTAGCGTGCTAACTCAATGCCCAGCCGCAACCCATCCTATGCACCACGCCCTTCAAACTCATCGTTGGTCTATTCGCCACGCCTATCGCCAGTCGCGAACTTTTCTGGTGAGCTTGGGGTTGAGTCTGTCTCTGCTGAGCTGCGGCGGAGTAGAACCGGCAAACGAGATGGCGGCATCTGTCGAGGATGACAACGGCCAAAAGAAGGTGCTTACAACGTTCACGATTCTGGCAGATATGGCACAAACCGTTGCTGGCGACCAGCTATCGGTAGAGTCTATCACCCGTATCGGTGCAGAAATTCACGGTTACGAGCCCGTCCCGAGTGATATCGCCAAAGCGCAGGAGGCAGATCTCATTTTGTCGAATGGTATGAACCTAGAACGCTGGTTTGAACAGTTCTTAGGCAATTTAGACGATGTACCGTCGGTGGTGCTAACTGAAGGCATTGAACCCATTGCGATTTCTCAAGGCCCCTACGGTGGTAAGCCCAACCCCCATGCGTGGATGTCGCCCCAAAATGCACTGATATATGTTGAGAATATTCGTCAGGCCTTTGTGACGTTAGATCCAGACAATGCAGATACCTACAATGCAAATGCAGCCGCCTATAGCGAACAGATTCAGGCGATAGACACTGAGCTACAAAACGATTTGTCAGCAGTGCCTGAAGCGCAAAGATATCTAGTGAGCTGCGAAGGGGCGTTCTCGTACCTGGCGAGAGACTATGGCCTGGAAGAGATTTATATCTGGCCTATCAATGCCAAGCAGCAATCCACGCCTAGGCAGCTAAAAGCAGTGATCGATCAGGTGAATGCTAACGACATACCGACCGTTTTTTGCGAAAGCACCGTTAGCGACGAGTCACAAAGAGAAATCGCCAAGGCCACAGGTGCTAACTTTGGCGGCAGCCTCTACGTCGATTCTCTTTCCACCGCCGATGGTCCCGTTCCTACCTTTTTAGATCTGTTGGAGTACGATGCCACACTCATTTCTGATGGTCTCCTAAACAGAGCGCCCTAACAACATCGCTCTTACAGCTACTTGACAGCTACCTGACAGCTACCTGTTCACTGCCTATTTTGTTCTTTAATTTCTTTAAGATACTGGCTCAATCATGGTTTTTACTACCGCCTCTTCTAACCTGCCTGCTGACGCTGCTGAGACCTACGGCATTGCGGTAGATAACATCAGCGTGACCTACAGCAACGCTCGGCTAGCGCTCTACAACGCGAGCTGCTACGTAGAACCTGGAACTATCACCGGCTTGGTGGGCCCGAACGGCGGCGGAAAATCCACGCTCTTCAAGTCCATTATGGGCTTTCTCTCTCCCAATCAGGGCCGAGTCAGCATTGATGGTGTTCCGATCGAAAAAGCACAAAAACAGCAGCTGATGGCCTATGTGCCACAGGCAGACGAAGTCGATTGGCATTTTCCAATCAGCGTGTTTGATGTGGTGATGATGGGCCGCTATGGATATATGAATATGTTTCGTATTCCTAGCCGTAAGGATCGCCGAATTGTGATGGAGAGCTTAGAGCGGGTTGGCATGAGCGAGTTCCGCCACCGTCAGATTGGAGAACTCTCCGGCGGCCAAAAGAAGCGGGCGTTTCTGGCGCGGGCATTGGCCCAAGAAGGTAAGGTCATTTTGCTCGATGAGCCCTTTACCGGTGTAGACGTCAAGACAGAGAAAAGTATTATTACGCTGCTCATGCAGCTACGTGACGAAGGGCATACGATTTTGGTCTCTACGCACGATTTGTCCTCAATTTCTACGTTTTGCGATCGCGTTATTCTACTTAACCAAACTATCCTCGCCGCTGGCACTACCGCAGAAACCTTCACTGAAGAAAACCTAGCCATGACCTTTGGCGGACTACCGCTCAGCAGCCTGACCAGCAAAAGCAATTCATCTCCCGATTTGCAGATAGCTAATCAGCCGGGACACGCTTTTATTCAGCCCGAAAAGAGTCAGCTTCAACAGAGTCAGCTCCAAAAGAGTCAGCCGGAGAAGACAGATGTTAAGGGAATCGATGCATGAGCACGGATGTTCTTCTTGCGGTTTCACCGGAAGCTGCCTGGAATTGGATCGTTGAACCCTTTCAGCTCGGGTTCATGATTCGAGCGCTCTGGGTCAGTGCGTTTGTCGGTACAGTGTGCGCTGTGCTCTCTTGCTACATTACACTCAAGGGCTGGTCGCTCATGGGTGACGCAGTTTCTCATGCGGTGGTGCCTGGGGTAGTGGTCGCCTACGCGTTAGGACTGCCCTTCGCGCTTGGAGCCTTTGTATTTGGCTTCGGAGCTACCGTGATGATTGGCTACGTGAAGGCCCAAACGCGGCTAAAAGAAGACGCGGTCATTGGCGTAATTTTCACCGGGTTCTTTGCGTTTGGGCTGGTACTGGCAACCAAAATTCCTAGTAACATCGATCTGTTTCATATTCTCTTTGGCAATGTGCTGGGCATCTCTCAACAAGACATTATTCAAACGGTAATTGCGGGCGCTTCAACGCTAGCAATTATTCTTTTTCGTCGAAAAGATTTACTGCTGTTTTGTTTTGATCCCAACCATGCCAAAGCAATCGGGTTGAACACTCAGCTGATGTACTACACGCTGCTGAGCGTACTGGCATTGACGATTGTAACAGCGCTGCAAACCGCAGGAATCGTGCTGGTGGTGGCAATGTTGGTCACACCGGGGGCAACCGCTTATCTGTTGAGCGATCGCTTTGATCGAATGCTGATGATTTCTGTATCCGTCAGCGTGTTGTCTTGCTTGCTAGGCACGTACACCAGCTATCACTTAGACGCTTCAACCGGAGGCTGCATTGTCGTGCTGATGACCCTGTTTTTTACAGCAGCGATGCTTTTTGGTCCCAAGTACGGGATCGTATCTCAAAAGCTTCGGTAGTCAGTCCATCGGTCCCTGCCCTTCTACCCGCCTACTCTCATGGCACCATACTCATTGCACCTACTCATTGCACCCTAAAATAAGATGCTCTCTTTTTGACTTTTCATGGATTCGTTGGAACAGCTGGTTGCTCTAGACCGACAGCACGTGTGGCACCCTTATGCCGCCATGCCCAATCCGCTGCCAGTGTTTCCAGTCAAGTCTGCACAGGGCGTCCGCATTGAGCTAGAAGATGGGCGATCGCTCATCGACGGTATTTCTTCCTGGTGGACCTGCATTCATGGCTACAACCACCCAAAGCTAAACGCAGCCGCCCAGGCTCAAATAGAAAAAATGAGCCACGTCATGTTCGGCGGGCTGACGCATCGCCCTGCGGTTGACCTGGCAAAAAAACTGATCGATCTAACACCTGCTGAGCTACAGCACGTGTTTTTTAGCGACTCCGGATCAGTGTCGGTAGAGGTCGCGATGAAGATGGCTGTGCAGTATTGGCACAATCGCGGCAGGCCGAAGAAAACTCACTTTTTGACCATTCGCAATGGCTATCACGGCGATACGTTCGCCGCGATGTCTGCCTGCGATCCTATCAACGGTATGCATCACTTATTTAGCGGCCTGCTGCAACAACAGTATTTTGCCGACGCGCCGCAGGTCAGATTTGCACAGACCTGGCAAGAGAAAGATATTGAGAGCTTTAAGCGGCTGTTGGAAGAGAAGAGCGATCGCATTGCCGCGGCTATTTTTGAACCTGTTGTACAAAATGCGGGCGGCGTTCGCTTTTACCATCCAGAGTATGTTCGCCGCGCCAGCGAACTATGTAAACAACACGATGTGCTGTTAATTCTTGACGAGATTGCAACAGGATTTGGACGCTCAGGAAAGCTGTTTGCCTGTGAGTATGCAGACATTTGTCCAGATATTATGTGCGTGGGCAAGGCGTTATCGGGCGGGTTTATGTCTTTAGCCGCAACCCTAACAACAACCCATATCAGCGAGACTTTTTCGACAGGAGAGGCCGGCGTGTTTATGCACGGGCCAACGTTTATGGGAAATCCGCTGGCCTGCGCAGTGTCGCTGGCGAATTTAGAGCTGCTAGAAAGCTATGACTGGCAGAAAAAAGTTATGCAGATTGAGGCGCAGCTAAAAGAAGACTTAGCGCCCTGTCAGGCGTTAGCAGCCGTGAAGGATGTACGGGCTTTGGGTGCGATCGCCGCCATAGAACTCCACAACCCAGTAGATATCGCTACGGTACAACCTCTTTTTGTAGAGCAAGGCGTCTGGCTTAGACCCTTTGGCAAGCTGCTATACACCATGCCGCCATACGTCATTCAACCCGACGAACTCAACACGATTACGGCCGCTATCTACTCGGTAGCAGCGAGCTTGTAAACCAAGCTTTTGCACACTGCACACAGATTTCTGTTCATCAGAATGATATTGATGTTCAATAGTAAAGGGCTAGCAAACCGTATCATCTGTTTATTTCACAGTGATATATCGATTAAAACTATCGGGTTTTAGCCTTTTCTCTTCATAAGCTGCATCTATCAATCAGGAACCACTCTCATGAATTTCAAGTTCGGAATAGAGCACGAGGTCGCTTTTCTAAATTCAAACGGCCAGTTTGCCGACTTTGCAAATACCTCCTTTGACGCATTTGAGGCCATCGTGAAACGACTACCTCACTACGAGCAAGACTATCCGCAGCTACGAGTGGGCGATGCCGGAATAAAACTGAAGCGGTGGTACGTAGAAGGGTTTGAGCGCTTTGCCGAGACAGGTGAAGTCGTAGACTGTCCGCCTAAAGGCATCGAGATTAGAACGACAGTTCATAACAGCATTGAAGGGGCTGTTAGTGAGCTAAAAGAGAGTTTTCAGCTGCTGTCTGTTGAAGCTGAACGCGTAGGGTTTGTACCGGCGCTCGTAAGCTTTCATCCGTTTAGAACAGAATTTGTGCCCGTACCCCCGCTCAATCAGTTTGAAACGATGCGCCGAAAAGAATCTCCTGAAATGCAAACAGCCCATATTCCGATGCTGACACAAGGGCCAGATATTAATTTATCAGCGCAGGGCCTATCGCCCACACAGCTGATTGATATTGGCCAAAAGCTTACCTACTACAGCCCCTTCATTATTCCGTTCAGCTACAGCGCTCCTTTCTATCGCGGCGAGGCTTGGACGGGCCTATCTGTACGCACGTTCTATCGCACCGGAGCTAGACCTGCGGCCATGGTCTTTTTAGAACATGCCTCAGATCTCATCGACTCTACGCCTTCTCTTACTCAAATTGCACGTATACCAGCAGAGGTCGGCCGCATTGAATTTAAGGCATTTGACAGCTGTGGTGACTTTGATTTGTATGCCAGCCTGAGCGCTCTATTAAAAGGGCTAGTGCTCGACCAAACCCTGATAGGAAGACGTCTGGTACCCGATAGAGAGTTGCATCAAAAATCGGCACAATTCGGCTTCGCAGATGACGAAATCTACACCGCAGCACAAACAGCATTGACAGCAGCAAAGCAGTCTTTATTGCAAGCAGGAGATCTGTTGAACTGTTCCTTACTGAAGCGGTTAGAAAGACGGTTGCAACAGCGTACGAGCCCAGCCCAGCAGATGCTAGAAGCGTACAGAAAAGGGACGCCAATTCCAGAGGTTCTAACCCAGGCATACGTACAGAGCAAGCAGACTCAGAGCAAGCAGACTCAATACAGCTTGGCGTAAAGCTGTAGCATTTGTCACTGGGCAGCTTTAACAGGCTGCCCAGTGACAAATGAAACCATGAGAAAAGTTCACCCTCGCCCCAGCAAAGGTGAACTTGTTAGCCATAATAATGAGAGGCTACAGCTAACAATGGACTAGACAAAAATCAGCACCAGCTGGCTAAGACAGGTCCTAGTAAGAGGCCTGCCAACACCGCTGCAAGCCAGCCGCTAGCACCAGCCGAGGCTGAGAAACTTGCCGCAGCACGCTCCAGAGCTGAAGCATCTCTGTCGGCGTTTTCACCTGTACGGTTAGAGGCTGAAATCCACTGCACTGGCAATCTATATCCAGCGATTTCAATCGGTGATAAACCTGCCAGCGATCTTCAGAGGCTACTGTAATAGGAGCAGACTGTGCGGCGGGCGGCTCTTGATTTTCTGGCGAACCCGTAGACGTAGATAGCAACACGAGAAAAGTCTCCAAAAGAGTGTCGTAGAGGAAGTCGTAAACAGAAGTAATTTTCAAATAAGTGGAAATATAATCGGACTGGATATATTAAAAAGAGCTACGAGCGCCCACAGCAGCGAGCATACGAGTATATGTAAGCTGGCACTAATAAGAAAAGCTTCTAATAGCTTGCATAAGTAAATCTTTATACCAACGATCGAGTTGTTAGCAATTGCCAATACAAATAAGAAATTAGCTAGGAGACAGTTTCAATAGCTTCAAAGATTACATTCGCAATTGCCGCAGTATAGAATGTTCAGAAAAGTGACCCAAAGCACTGATAAGCTCAGCTTTTCACCGTTTTTCGAGCCGGGCTCTATTGAGAATATGTAGCAACCAAAATTCCTGAAACCCTAACAAGTAGGGGGTTTTAGGCTATTAAGCATGAGCTATACTTTGAACATCAGGCAAAAGAGACCGAAGGCCGCAAAGCTTTTAATCAGCTTAATTCTTTCGGCTGGGAACTTTTAGCTGACAGCACTCATACAACGCTTATTGAAACCTCAGAGGAAAAAACGTTATGGCCATTTCATCTGCCGTTATCACACCTTTCGGTCAGGTCACTGACAATCCGATTCTTTTAGAAAAGTCAGTTACAGAACCTGTGTGTGAAGGTCTTAACGTTGCATTAGCGAGCATTCAGGGACTCTATGTTCAATACCAGAAGCATCACTTCGTCGTAGAAGGTGCTGAGTTTCTGCAGCTTCACAACTTTTTTGAAGAAGGCTATACCGCCACCAGAGAACATGCGCATGACATTGGTGAGCGCCTAGACGGACTAGGCGGTGTACCTGTTGCCAGCTTTACAAAACTCGCTGAGCTTTGCAGCTTTGAGCAAGAGCCCGATGGTATCTTTGGCTGCCGCCAGATGGTGGTAAACGATCTAAAGGCAGAGCAGAGCGTTATTCAAGTGTTGCGTCGCAATGCAGCTCAGGCTGAAAGTTTGGGCGACAGAGCTACTCGCTACCTGTACGAAGGTATTCTGCTAAAAACAGAAGAGCGCGCTTATCACCTAGATCATTTCCTTGCCTCCGATACACTCATCAATTTCTTGAACTGATCTTCTTAAAATAATCTTCTCGAAGTAATTTTCCTGAAGCAATCAGACTAGTAGGGGCTAATACGAGTCAGACTGTCAATTGACCAACAACAACAAATAACCAACAAAATAGAGCAGGCGTCTTTTATTAGGCGTCTGCTTTTTTGCAGGGCTTCAACTGTTTTGACTGTGGATCGGCGATGGAAAATTTCTCGCTTAGTTGAGAAGTATTCTTACTGATATAGTTATACTTTCAGATGATAATAGATGTCAAGAAGGAAATTGTAAATTTATCAAGTTTGATCGCTACATAGCTTCTGGCTGGTTTCTTATGACATTTTTATCGGCTAAAGCATTACATAGCAATGGGCAACTTGACTAGCCAAGTAAGACGGAAGGCCCGACAGTCCTTATAAAGGGATCTATCCGCCCTCATTACAAATCGGAAAGGGGGGTCACCTTGTTCAGCCAAACTAGTGCCTTGATTTAACTCAATTTTCTTAAACAGCTGATTCAGACGAATTAATAAAGTAATACAATGATTCTCAATAGTGGTTGACTCAAAAGTGGCTAACCCAATAGCGTTCGGCTACTCATCACCGATTACGAGCAGTAAACATGTATTCTTCAAACTCAACTCAGTTTGGCTGTGTCGGTCAATTCTTAGCCTTCGCATCTGGAGAAAAGTCGCCTTACCAGTATCTGACGATGCAAGTAGCCGCCACCGACAGCGCGTCTGCATCGTCACCAGTAGAAACGCCAGTAGGGACCTCATCGCTACAACAGATAAAACTGAATGGCGCTCTACGACACATGATGATGGGCTACCTACAGCCACAAGACTGGATTAGGGTCGTTGGGAAAGTGAAGGTAGATGCTCGAACAGGAGATCCACAGTGGAAAGCTCAAGAGATTGTAAAAATTTCGACCCAGCAGGCTATTCAATACGCTCAGCAGAAAGCCATACAGCAAAAGGCCGCTCAGCAACAATCTGAACGGCAGAAGATTGAACGGCAGGCTAACAGCAATAATATAGATAAGACCAGCATAGATAAGACCAGCGCAAATGAAGCAGCATCGACGCGCATATTGATCTGCCAAAAATCCAGCTGCCGGAAAAGGGGCAGTCAAGCCGTTGAAGATGCGATCGCCCGCACACTCAAAACACACGGCCAATCACAACACATCACCATTCAGCCCACTGGCTGCATGAAACAATGCAAGACAGGGCCTCATATGGTTCTCATCTCATCTAAAGCGCGACAAAAGAAAACCTCCAATTTGAGATACACACAGGTCACCCCACGCTCGGCAAATCAAATCATAAAGAACGAAATTATAGAGAACGAAATCACCGGGAACGCGCTATAGCGGCCCAAGCACAGATTGCTTCAAGCCCGATAGCCTCTAGCAGCCTGAACATAGCTCTGCTCAAAGGTGTTGCGAAAAACTATTTTCTCCTGAGTCTTCCATATAATGTGCTGCTTTCGCTCCAAAGACTTTAGCAGACGCGTTACGGTCACTCGGGTGGTCCCTACCGATTCGGCAATCTCTTGGTGCGTCAACCGCAGCGGAATTTCTATACCTTTAGCAATCGCCTTGCCAAAACGCGCTGCTAGCCAACAAATAAACTGCAAAATTCGCTGCTCCGAATTTCGGCAGTGCGCAATGCGCAATAAGCTGTTAGATTGACGAATCTGACCGAGCATCGCCTCGCGAGACAGCGCATAGCCCATACTCAAATGTTCGGCCTCCACAGTCGTTAGGCACTCTGCCTCATAGGGATACGTTTGCGCAATCGGATAGCCAATAATATCGCCTGCCGTCCAAAAGCCAAGCGGCACAAACTCCCCTTCAGCATTCCAGGTGAGCGTCCGCACGTAGCCAGAATGAATCTGCCATAGGCTGTGGTGAACAAAGCTGAAATTTTCGTGGCGCTTAAAGGATACCGTTCGAGCAGGCACGGGCTGGATCAGCGATGACTCGCCGCGGTCTGCACTGCGATGCAACGGTTTCGTACGCTGCTTATAAAGGGCGGAAGAGGCTGTGAATGCAGCGGTCATAGGCGGGCAATCTGCCAGTACAGAGAAAATTAGGGAGAGAAAACTAAGTATGTAGAAAATTAGAAGACAGCCGCTGCGTGGACATGGGCTGTGTATGCGTCAAGTTCGGACTCTCTGCATCGTGCTCAGAGAGCTGAGCAGGTAGCTGAGCCCAATAGTCACAAATAGCTTTGGCAGTGATCTTGTGCTGTTGAAAGTGAAAGAAATAACGCCCTTCAGGGCAATGCCAGAGGCGATCGCCCGGCTTCATCCAGCGGGCCCAGCCATCCTGCTGCTGCGATGTCAATACATCATCTATCTCTCCATTGCACACCAGCAGCGGCACAGACACGCCCCCTGCTGGCACATGCACATCACTAGCCAAAGAATGCAACGTCAAATTGCTATCAAGATCTTGCGACAGCAGCTGAGCTAGCGCAGTTACAAACCGGGGTGCCTGCTGGCCAAACAACAATCTGGTCATTTGCCCCAAGATTACCTCACGGCTACAGGGCAGCAGTTTCCTTAAGGCATAGTAGTGCGCTTGCCAGTTAACCGCAGGAACCGCACCCACCGACAGCAGCGTTAGCGAAGCAACATGCTGAGGATACTGCCGGGCATACAACAGCCCAACGACACCGCTGACACCGTGTCCCATCAAATGCACCTTAGGGATGGGCTGCCCTTCCACCACCGAAGACCTATTGTGCAAATACTCATGCAGCGACTCCACGACCGCCCTAATAGAACAAGGCTCGTCAATCGTCTGAGAATACTTCCACCGGCGCACTGTACTTCGCTTGGTCAAATGCGATAGCAACCGCTGGTCAAAACATTTCAGATACGGGCTTACCGACAGCCAGAGCGCATCAAGTTTCTTTTGCATGGGTTCATACTCACTTATTGATATCAATATTCAATAGTTGATTAACAGGAGTATAGCTCAACTTCTCCTTAATAGAAAAGTTTCTCATTAAAATCCGACGACCCATTGGCAATGTATCTATATAACTCTTTGGGCTGAATACAATGCTAGATCTGATCATCACAGAAATATCCAGCGATATCTACACCATCACCAAAAGCGAGTTTAAGCTTTTTTAAGCTTGCAGACTCAGTTTTACAAACAAGCCATACAATCTCAAAACAGCAGTTTAATTGATAATTAATATCATTAATTTTTAAGTGCGGTAGGAAGCTAAGCAACCGACATTTTCTGGCTTATCTGTCTAGCTTAGCTTTCTGGCTTATTTAGACTGACAGACTCAACCTATCTGACTCACCTGGCTTGCTGTTGCGCCGTACAGTTAGCACAGATCCCATAGAGCGTTAGCTGACAATCCAAGACGTGGTAGCCTGCCGAGCTAGCTGTCTTTTCTCCAATTTTTGCAACCGAGCGCTCGGCAAACTCAACCGTTTTATTGCAGTGAACGCAGACAATATGATGATGATCTTTCAGGGGACGATTGAGTTCGTAGTGCTTGTGACCTTCTGCCAGTTCTAGCTCCCGTAGTAATCCCATATAAACCATTAGGTGTAGTGTACGGTAAACGGTTGAGAGGCTAATTCGCTCTCCATCTTCTTCTAATAAATTGTGGAGATCTTCCGCGCTCAGGTGCTCACCCTGAGTCAGCTCCATAAAAATGCTTAAGACCTTTTGCCGCTGAGGCGTTGCACGATATCCCCTGGCATTGAGTTCATCCTTCAAGGCTGAATCCGACAAAAAAGGCATGGTCCGCTTTGCTTAACTTAGTAATCATTCTTATTTAGGATGCAGCAAAAGGTCAAGCCATTGATTATTATTCGATAGATAAAAGCGCTACCTATTCCTTATAATCCACCTTGAATTTAAGTTCGCACAAATAGAAACATATCGTAAGATGCTCTACAGGCAAAGCTTACAGCCATAGTTATAGCCATAGAGAGACTGGCAACCCTCTCTGTGTCGTTCAGAAATCGCTGTAGCCTTGTAGGCATTTGTTATCAGCTATAGTTGGTAGGTGTTAGCAACTGAATAAAATACTAAAGTAGAATAACTATCGGTAAATCGCGACAACGCAGCGGACAAAGAGCGATGGAGTCTGCGGGCAGCGGATGATCTCTATGGGAGATTCACACCTTACGCGCGATTAACTTTGCGATCGCTCTTTGCGATTCATTTTGTGATTAAGAGCAGCACCCACACTCAACCCGTTTAAGCAAAGCTTGCACGTCATACACGAAAGGGACGCAGCAATGCTACGTCCCCATAAGTTCTACGATTGGGCGCTACAGTTGGCCAGGCCTTTTATATCGCCTCTTAGATAGGCAAAATCGAACGCTGACAAGTAGGACACACCGCATGAATGGACAGCTGGCAGTCTAAAAGCTGATAGCCAGACTTTTCAGCAGTCTTTGCGCCCACCTTCAGTACAGAATCATTTTTGAACTCAATTGTTTTATTACAGCGCACGCAAATAAGGTGATGGTGATGATGCGGAGCCGGACGATTGATTTCGTAGCGCTTTTGATCTTCGGCTAGCTCCAGCTCTCGCAAAATGCCCATGCGGGCCATCAGCTTCAGGTTGCGATAAATAGTAGAGAGGCCAATCGGAGCACCCTCTTCTTTTAATAGGTCGCACAGATCCTCGGCGCTGAGATGGCGACCTTCTGGCAAATTTTGAAACGTTTTCAGGATGGTCTCTCGCTGAGGAGTCATCCGCCACCCGCGTTCGTGCAGCTCAGCTTTTAAGGCAGAGGGCGAATATGCAACCATAGCTTGGGCCTCTTAGTGAGAGTCAATAACATATAACTAATGAGAATAATAGCGAATCTGTGGCTTGTTTGCAACAGTAATAACTTATTGAGAAAGATACCTAAAAAGAAAGTTGCATAATAGCTGTGCGCCCTTACAGAAAAGGGCTGAGTTCATTGGGTTGTGAGCAGGACTATAAGGGAGTATTTCTACCGTTTAATATGGATAAAAGATGATATGTGGAGTCCTATTAGTTGCCCCCTCTAATATTCACGTATCGCCGTTAATGATATTTATTTTCAACTACGGTATTTTATTCTCAACTTGCCGCTAAATTTATAACGCTCAGCCGGACAAGTACCAAACAAGTGGCCAGACAAGTAACGCCAAATTTCAAACGATTAGAGTCTTCTATGCCAGTAGAATAGACTGTTTATAGCCATTTTTCTCAGGCCCTTCGAGTACCCTATGCCTCGCTTACGTCCTCTCGCTGTTTATCTATTCAATAGCTGGGCCAATGGCTGGGCTAATGGCCGGGCAGTCTTTCAAGAAAGCGGCTTCGCGATCGCAACCTGGCTTATCGCCGCGCTGGTCTGCTTGCCCGTTCTTGTCGTCCTCGGCAGTGTCTTTGCTGATACAAGCGAGATTTGGGCGCACCTTGCCGACACGGTACTCACAAAGTATGTAATCAATTCGATCGTACTGATGGTAGGCGTCGGCATTGGGGTGCTTACCATCGGCGTGGGGACTGCGTGGCTAGTCACCATGTGTCAATTTGTGGGCTCTCAGCTTTTTGAATGGGCGCTGCTTTTGCCTTTGGCGGCTCCGGCCTATCTGCTGGCCTACACCTATACCGATTGGCTGGAGTACTACGGCCCGGTTCAAACAGGACTGCGATCGCTATTCGGCTGGGAGAGCGCAACCGACTACTGGTTCCCGAACGTGCGCTCAATCGGCGGTGCGATCGCCATGTTTACCCTTACCCTTTATCCCTATGTCTACATGCTGGCGCGCGTTGCCTTTTTAGAGCAGTCCGTCTGCACTATCGAAGCAAGCCGCTCTTTGGGCTGTAGTCCCTGGCGCAGCTTCACCAAAGTCGCCATGCCACTCGCTAGGCCCGCCATCATGGCCGGTCTTTCACTGGCGCTGATGGAAACGCTAAACGATTTTGGCACCGTGCAATATTTCAGCGTTGTCACGTTTACCACAGGTATTTATCGCACCTGGTTTGGCATGGGAGAACGGGTCGCGGCGGCTCAGCTTTCTGCCATGCTAATGCTGTTTATTTTGGCGCTGATTTTGTTAGAGCGGCGATCGCGCAGACAGGCTCAATACTACCAGGCGAACAACAGCGTAAAGACGCCGACCGTCTACCAGCTGAGCGGGTTCAGGGGAGCATTGGCCTTCTTCGCCTGCATACTACCTATCGGGCTCGGCCTACTTCTGCCAGGCGGGCTCTTGGCGCAAATGGCGTTCAAGAACTTAGACCAGGCGTGGGGCAATCAATTTGGAGAGCTAGTAAGCAACAGTCTCATCTTAGCTGGGCTCACAGCTGCGATCGCGCTATTCCTGTCTCTCATTCTGGCCTACGGCCAACGCCTAAATAACAACCGATACATCCGTATGGGCGTCAGGCTAGCTGCTATGGGCTACGGAATTCCTGGCGCGGTGATTGCCGTTGGCATTCTCATTCCGGTCACTCGCCTAGATAACGTCATTGCTAGCTGGGCCAAAGCGGCCCTCAACAGCTCGCCTGGCTTACTGATTAGTGGCTCTATCACGGCGCTTATTTTTGCCTATCTTGTTCGCTTCCTCGCCGTTGCCCTCAGCTCTGTAGAATCTGGCCTCGGCAAAATTCGCCCTAATTTGGACGACGCATCACGCAGCCTGGGCTACACACCCACCGAAACCCTTGTCAAAGTCCATACGCCGCTGATGACCGGCAGCTTATTGACCGCTATCATGCTGGTTTTCGTCGATGTCATGAAAGAGCTGCCCGCGACCTTGGTGATGCGTCCTTTCAACTTCGATACGCTGGCTGTACGGGTCTATCAATACGCTTCTGATGAACGCTTAGTTGAAGCGGCTGCTCCGGCGTTAACGATTTTGCTGGCGGGCCTGATTCCCGTCATCGTGCTCAGCTGGCAGATCAGACAAAGCCGACAGGTTCGTCAGTAATTCGTCAATAAAAAGAAGCTAGCGACCGGCGGCGGTAAAAACTTTTGGTGGATTTTCAGTATCCTGTAAGGCTCTAAATTTATAGTGAGTACTGGCCCTCTTTAACTTCCTACATGGCTAAATCTCCCGTACCGGCTCAGTCTTCTGTTCCTACAGGTGGGGGACGCCCGCCCCTGCATCCACTCAAAGAGCCCTTACCCTGGCTAAAAGCACTTTGGCAGTTTTCTCGGCCACATACGATTGTGGGAACAAGTTTCAGCACTGTAGCGCTATTTGCGATCGCACTTGCTGTCGCAGTGCCTTCACTTAACGGCGCTCAAATTTTCGGCAGCTGGCTGCTCGCCTGGATTGCCTGCCTATGTGGAAACGTCTATATCGTTGGCCTCAACCAGGTAGAAGATATTGCAATCGATCGAATCAACAAACCGCATCTACCCATTGCCTCAGGTGAATTCACAAAGCGGCATGGGCAAAAGATTGTCTGGCTGATGGGTGGAGGTGCGATCGCACTCTCCCTGCTCTCTCAAAACATTTTTCTCATTCTCACCGTTGTTCTTAGCCTGATTATCGGCACCGCCTATTCTCTGCCGCCTATTCGATTGAAGCGCTATCCCTTTTGGGCGTCTATGTGCATTTTGGTCGTGCGCGGTGCGATTGTGAACCTGGGTCTGTATCTATATTTTGCGACCCAGCTTGGCCTGGGTAGAACCGTGCCAGCTCGGGTGTGGGCGCTAACGCTGTTTGTTCTGGTGTTTAGCTTTGCGATCGCCATCTTTAAAGACATTCCAGATCTTGAAGGCGATCGCCAGTTCAATATCTCTACTTATACCCTTCAGCTCGGCCAGAAAAGGGTCTTCGATCTCGCCCGCTGGGTACTCTCAGTTTGCTACGGCGGCTTAATTCTGGCAGCACCCTTTTTAGCAGGGGTCAACGCACCCTTTTTAATAGCCACCCACAGCATCGGCATTCTCTCCTTCTGGTGGCTCAGCCGCCGGGTCGATTTGGATACTTCACCCGCTAAAAAAGACATCTCCTATCCAGACTTTTACCAGTTCATCTGGAAACTCTTTTTTGTGGAATACTTGATCTTCCCGCTGGCCTGCTGGCTCGCGGCCTAACCGATAGAAGCACTCTAAAATCTGAAAAGGCAGGATGTTGTCAGGTATAAACGCTGACGATATCGAAATCATCTCGCTAAACGCTGTTACGGAACGTTATTCGAGCACTGCACTACAATTCGATTTTACTTGGGAAATCATGCAGCTCATGCTGTTGCACCTATAGCTTCTGTCGATTTGCTTAGGACACTTTTATCGGCTGAAACCGTTACGTGACAACAGGCAGCTCGACTAGCAAAGTAAAGATGCAGTCTTACTTTGCTATATCAATATTAATTTGCCAGTTCCCTTACTATCCATTAGCATGCCAGGTATCTCACAGCCCACGAACTTTTTCAATAATTTAGACAGAGTTGCCCAAGTTCGGCAGCAAATGGCTGACGATTTAGCTGTCATGGTAAAAGTGGCGACTCAATCTGAAGCCACCGGGTCAGAAGAGTCTGGTCAAATGGGGCTAGCACAAACTATCGAAGATATGGAATCTGCCAGTAGAAACCTGCGACAGGGTGTCTTTCGGCTGTTGGTTCTAGGCGATATGAAGCGGGGCAAAAGTACGTTTTTGAATGCGCTGATTGGCGAAAATTTGCTGCCGAGCAATGTCAATCCTTGTACCGCGCTGCTGACTATTTTGCGCTATGGCCCTAAGAAGAAAATTACTGTTCACTTTTTGAACAATCAGCCGCCAGAAGCGCTTGATTTTGAAGCGTTTAAGCAGCGCTACACAATCGATCCAGCCGAGGCAAAAAAGCTAGAAGAGAGCGAAGAACTTGCCTTCCCAAACGTTAGTCATGCTGTTGCAGAGTATCCCTTACCGCTGCTAGAAAAAGGCGTAGAGATTATCGATAGCCCTGGGCTAAACGACACCGAAGCGCGTAATGAGTTATCGCTGGGCTATATCAATAACTGTCACGCTATTTTGTTCATGCTAAGGGCAACACAGCCCTGCACACTGGCCGAACGTCGCTATCTAGAAACCTACTTAGAAGGTCGCGGCCTATCTGTTTTCTTTTTGATCAATGCCTGGGACCAGATCAAAGAGAGTTTGATCGATCCAGATGACGCAACAGAAGTGGCAGAAGCCGAAGCGAAGTTGCACAAGCTGTTTAAAACCCATCTAAACCGCTATTGTCAGATTGATGGCCTCGACTGCTACAGCGATCGCGTCTTTGCAGTCTCTGCGTTAGAAGCACTACGCCACAGGCTAAAAGATCCGAATGCGAGTTTGGAAGCGACTAGCTTGGGCACGTTTGTACAGTCGCTAAACGTGTTCTTGACCCAAGAAAGAGCGATCGCAGAACTCCGACAGGCGAGAACACTGGGCAGAGAAACGCGCGATCGATTTCAGGAAGCCGTCGCCCGCCGAATTCCGCTCATGAACCAAGATGTAGATGAGCTTAAAGCACGCATTGCTTCTGTACGACCAGAGTTTGAAGAACTCAGCGGAATTCAAGATCGCTTTCGGCAAGAGATTCGCTCTATGCGCGATCGCCAGTCTCAAAGCACCGCAAACTCTCTTAAAACCTACATCTATCAGCTAGAGAGCACCTTTGAAGATGACTTTTTGCGCTACCAGCCCGAACTCGGCCTGAGCGAGTTTCTCTCAGGGCAGGGGCGCACCGTCTTCTCTATCAAGCTAAGAAAAGCCTTTGAGCGCTACGTCAACGACAAGTTCCACGCCTGGGCAAAAGCAGCTGAAAAAGACATTGACGCAGCTTTTGACAATCTCTCTAAAAGCGCTGAAAGCTACGGTGCTTCTTACCGAGAAGTGACCACTCGCATGACCGAAAAGCTCACTGGTGAAGCGCGAATCAACGGCATTCCAACAGGTGACAATGGCGAAGATTCTCCCGCTTGGGTGAAATGGGCAATGGGTTTACTCTCATTAGCCAGTCGTAACCCGGCAGGTATGGTAATGGCCGCCACTGGATTTGACTGGCAGAGCATTTTGATTAATTTCCTAGCTACAAGTGCAGTAACTGTTATTGCCTCTACGCTTTTTGGTTCAATTTTTGGGCCAGCTGGTATATTGCTCGCAGGTTTTGGTGTTGGCGCTTTTCAGCTGGATCACGCTCGTAAAGAGCTCACCAAAGCGATGAAAAAAGAGCTGGTGAAGCATTTACCTAAACTAGCTGATGAGCAGTGGCAGCCGGTATACGACGGGGTGCAAGCCTGCTTTGACCAGTATGAAGCGGAGGTGATGGGTCGCATGGAACAGGACATTTGTGATCGCAAGGCCGAACTAAACAATCTACTCAACCAAAAAGAATCTCGCGAAATTGACCGCGATGCAGAAGTTGATAGATTGAAAAGTGCTGAAGAAGCCATAAAATCTGCCAGTGAACGAATAGACTCGGCCTACCAGCAAGCTTTAATAGCAGCTTAGGATGAAAACCGACTGTACTCATTCGCAGAAGAAAGCTGATGACCTTTCGTCAACCAAAACTACCGGCATCAGATATGTCACCCTTAAAAATAGAACAGGAGCGCTTATGTAGTACGCTGCGGCGCGCAGCTGGACTTTTAGACAATCATCACGCCAGTCTCAAGGCAGAAGTGATAGAGGCCTGCGATCGCGTCAACCATCCCACCTATCGCATCGCCGTCTTCGGCCCCTTTAACTACGGCAAATCGACCCTACTCAACGCCCTCCTCGGTGAAAAAACACTCCCTATGGATCTGGTGCCGACAACCGGAGCAGCCATTACCGTCAAATATGGCCCAGAGCCGCGCACCTGCATTATCCGTACCGATGGCTCTATTCAAGAAGAGACTGGCACCAGCGCACTAAAAGACTACGCAGTGCTAGACGAACACCGCCAAATGCGCACCGACGTTGCCGCGGTAGACGTGTATTGCCCTCACCCTTTGCTGAAGCTAGGCATCGAACTTATCGACCTGCCGGGTACTGACGATCAGCAGGCTCAAAACGACCTTGTACAAAAGCAGCTGCTCAGCGCGGACCTCGTCATTCAGCTGTTAGATGGCCGTAAGCTGATGACCCTAGCCGAAAGAGAAAACTTACGTGATTGGTTGCTAGACAGAGGCATTAACAGCGTCATTTTTGTTGTTAATTTTTTGAACCTGATGGAAACAGCCGATCGCCAGCAGGTCGCACTTCGTCTTAGGTTTCTTGCAGAAAGCTTTCGGGCTCAGCTACCCGATGGTGTCAGTAATCTATACCCGGTCGATGCGCTGCCCGCACTACGCGCTAGGTTAAAAGGAGATGCTGCTGCCGCTACGCAAGCCGGACTACCCGCACTAGAAGCAGCCCTACAAACGATTGGTGCGCAGCTAGCGAGTGGACGCCCGCCAGAACAAACGCTGCCCAGGTTAAAAGTAGTCGCAAAAACAACTATTAGCGCATTAAAAGAACAAATTGATAGTTTTTCTGTGGCAGAACCCAGTGCCAACGACTTAAGAAAGCTGGAGTTAAAACAGAAGGCTCAGCCGCTGATTCAATCTGGCTTTAAACAAGATGTGGAGAAGTTGCGTAGCTGGTTAGCGCCTACTAACCTACAGGCTCACTACCGACTAGGATTAGCCGAGGCGTTAGAAGTGGGGACGACTCAGGCTTGGCTGTCAGAGAATTTGGAGCCTGCTTGGCGCGATCGTACTCAACCCGTCATTAACTGGGTTCATCAGGCTAGCGAAATGTTTGAGCAAGCCTGCCCGCCTGATTTAAAGATGGCCTTTTCAGAGAATGTCAGCGAGAGTGAAATATCTGGAGCCGCAGAGCCAATATCGAATACGGATCAGGAAACAGAGCCGAGCATAGCACCAGTAGCGATCGCTACCGGACTCGGCTGGATTTTAGGTGGCCCGCTCGGCGCAGCGGTTCTAGGAGGAACCAGCCACTTCGTCAATAAAAGCGGTCGCAAACCCAAAAACGCTGAGAATAAAACCGCCGCGCCTACTATTGACTTTGCACAGCAGGCCGATATCTATCTAGAACGCTTCAGCCAAGAAGCACGCTCTGCTCTCAAAACCTATGAGATCACAGGAAGAAAGGTAATTGAAACTCGGCTCTCTACACCGACAGCCGAGTCTTCTCCCGTTAGGGAATCACAGCTAGGCTTACTAAAATCCACGGCAGATCAGCTTTCTGAGCTGGTATCCGGCATTTCTCTGTCTATCGTCTAGATACTGGCTGAGCCTACGCTTTCTGTGTCTAGTCAATACTAAGTTGTTGATTATCAACTTCAAGCATGATCTCATCTCCATATTTCAGACCATCGATAAAAGGCATGATGATTTCAAGCGTATCAGGAGACTGAAAGTGTTCAGGCTTTGTCTCAGGATGGGGGTAGTAGATAAGTCCCTCTATTTTCTTGTTCTCCTTCAACGAAATTCGACAGTCAAAAAATGAGAAGTCTTCAGCTGGGTCGTTGGGTGACCATTTCACCTGTTTGAAGGTATGTTTTGCTTTTTTTATCTTATATTTTTGAGGCGCGATCGCAACGTTAATCGTACCCATGAAGTAAGCATCCAAATCGAGTCCTAGCGTTCGAAAAACAGTCCTTTGCATCTCCAGCGTGCCTTCAGGAAACCGAGGATTTTTAGATTTACCAGAAGCCACGCCATAGCCCTCTTTTATCAGGCCTTTGACCCGAATCCATTCACTCATTTAGCAAGTCCTTCACTGCTTAGCAGGCTGTAAAACTGTTCTTAACCCTAACAAAATCAATCCCATACTCACTAACATCCAGGGCGTCACTGATTCTGAAAAAAATACCCAGGCCAGCAAGGCGACCCATACAGGCACACCGCTGTACACAATACTTGTAGACTTCGTGGGTCCGATGCGCTGAGTACTGAGCGTAAAGAGTAAATAGCCAATACCAGATGCACCAACACCCATATAAAACACACCTAAAACAGAAGCTAACGAGAGAGTGGGAATGCCCGTCTGCACGACTTCTGGAATCACCATAATGACAAGCTGCAGCACGCCAAACAGCGCTCCGTAGTAGCTCATCGCTAGGCCGCTGTATCGCTTTCCCAGGTGTCGCAGCAAAACAGAATAGCTGGCCCAGCATAAAACAGCGCACAGCATAAGCAAATCACCTCGGTTGAACTGAAGCTGGAAAAGAGAGACTAGATTGCCGCTGGTGAGAAGAACAAGTACGCCTAAAATAGCGATCGCACCTCCCACATAATTTCGCACCGCCAAAGTCTCTTTCAAAATCACTGCCGCTAACAATCCTGTCACTACCGGATTGAAGGCATTAATAATGGCTGAATTCGCCACCGCGGTATAGCGCAAGCTAGAAAAGAAAAAGAAGTGATAGCCCACGACACCAAACGTGCCCAGCAGAAACAAACAGCACTTGTCTACAAAAGACGCATGACTGATGCGCGGTCCCATCTCACCCTGGCGCCAAACCAGCAGATGCAAGAACGCGCTCGCAATCAGATAGCGCAGCAGCGTAATGAGGAGCGGGCCCATTTCGTTCGTGGTGTATTTCCCTGCAACGAAGCTACCGGCAAATAGTAAGCTAGTCAGCAAAGCCAAAGAACTTTGCTTCCAGAGACTGGTATGTTTTGCCATACTGATGGGTCCTGCCGATTCCTTAGATGTTTAGCAAGTTTAGAAGAATGCCGCCCTTTGCTATCGCTGTGTTTGATATTGATGGTGTACTGCGTGACGTGGGCGGATCTTATCGGCGAGCGATCGCAGACACCGTAGAGCACTACACCAACGGCCACTATCGCCCCACCCTCGAAGACATTGACCAGCTAAAGAGCGAGGGGATCTGGAACAACGACTGGAAAGCCTCTGAAGTGCTAGTCCATCGTTACTTTGAGACCAGAGGAGAAGCTAAACCTGCTGTCACCTACGAAGAAATAACGGACTACTTTCAACAGCAATATCGCGGACCCGACACCGAAGATCCGGAGCAGTGGACGGGCTATATCTCTAACGAACCCCTCTTAGTAGACAAAGCTTACTTTCAAACGCTGGCACGCTCAGGTATTCCCTCTGCTTTCTTTAGCGGTGCCACTCGTGGATCTGCCAACTTTGTATTACAGCGGCGCATTGAATTAAAAGATCCTATTTTGATTGCCATGGAAGATGGTCCAGGCAAACCAGATCCAACCGGGTTAGACGTTGTTGTAAAAAAGGTAGAGACGCAACAGTCTCTTTCCAAGTCGTTGCCTGTTTTGTACGCCGGTGATACCGCAGCGGATATGAAAACGGTTGTGGCCGCTAAGGAGACGTTTCCAGAGCGGCAGTGGCTAGCCATTGGTATTTTGCCGCCCCATGCACAGAAAGATAAAGCCTACAAGGCTAGCTATGCAGAAAAGCTAAAGGCGGCAGGTGCGATCGCAGTACTCGACAACGTTCAACACATTACCGCTGAATTCGTCTCTAAACAGCTGAGCTAGACAGCACTTGTTCTTTACGGGTTCTAGAGATAACTTTTCCAGCTTTTATAGTTGTGCGGTTACCTGGAGCCGCACCGATTGCCTGAGAAACCGAATCGGCGTTGAGGATAACCAGGTCAGCTTTGTTGCCGGGTGCAATCCGGTGGTTATGAATACCCATAGCCTTTGCCGCATGGGTTGTAGCCATATCTAGGCATAGGGCATGTCGTTGTTGAGTGCCTAACTGTAGCGTTTGTGCGAGTAGCGTGCAAATTTTGAGCGGGTCGCCGTCGCCGAAAGGGGTGAAGAGGTTTTGGATGTTGTTGGTTGCGATCGCACAGTTCACATCCAAATCAAACAGCGTTTGCACTGGCGCTACCCCTCTGCGAATATTATGCGTATCCTGACGCGCCATCATGTACAGATCCGACGCGGGCAAAGCCAGGATAGAAATACCCGCTTCTTGCAACAGAACAGCAGCTTCTTGAAGTTCTATAGGAGAGAGCCCTGCCAGGCGAGTCATATGCCCCAGGCAAACTCGGTTTTGCCAGCCACGCTTGATCGTTTCGCGGGCAACAATCGGAAAGAGCAGCGGCTCGTCGTTATCTAGAAAGTCGAGGTGAAAGTCCACATCGCAGTCAAAGGTTTGCGCCAGATCGAACACAATATTGATATTACGCTCAGGGTCTGGGTCGGTGTATGGCGCGGAACCGATCACGTCGCCGCCTAGCTTCAGCGCTTCTTGTAGAAGCTGTTCAGTACCTGGCTGGTTGGTGATGCCTTCTTGGGCAAAAATAGCAAGCTGTAGGGTCAGGCGGTCGGCGTACTCTTGTTTGAGCGGGAGTAGAGCCTTGATAGAAGTGAGCTGCAAAATTGGATCAACTTCTACGTGGCTGCGGATGGCAGTGATGCCGAAGCCAATAGCATTGTTGATTACCTTGCGCGATCGCGTCTGAATATCCTCAATAGTAAAGCCTTTTTTGAGCCTTAAGGTTTCTTCTAAAGCTTCTTGAAAAGTACCTTTTTGAGCTGGAAACTGATCGAGCAAAAAAGCCTTATCGAGATGAAGGTGTGGATCGATCAGACCAGGAATAATGAGATCTCCCTCAGCATCTAAAGTTTCAGCTGCTGGCACCGCAATAACAGGGGCAATTTCTCTAATCAGGCCATTGTGAATAGCAATCGTTTGCGGCTCGCTATACTCAGCCAAGATCGCATTCTTAATGGCTAGATCTATCTTTTGGTCAACAGCAGAGCCCAGTTTTGTCATGGATACGTTGTCATGAATACTTTGTCATAGATTCTGCGCATTGGAGCATCACGGAATCATCAAGCAAGCCTTCGTAAGTGGTTCGCGTATATTGCGCGTATATTGTCTGATCGCTTAGGTTGCCGACCCACACCGTCACTACGTGCCCCCCTCCAAAGGAGAGCTGTCCTAGCTGCCATATATCGAAATGATACTACTCAAGTTTGGCACATCTACCAGAAATCAGAGCTACGAAGCCGCACCGCCCAAATAAACCTTACAAATAAGTCTCAAAACAAATAAGTCTCAAAACAAATAAGTCTCAAAAATAAACCTTAGAAAGGTCGGAATCGTTTCGCCAGTCTTGAGCAGCCCCTGCTCGCACAATTTTTCCGGTTTCTAGCAGATAAGCACGGTCGGCAATCTCTAAAGCCAGTGTCGCCATTTGATCGACTAGCAAAATAGTCATGCCTTCATCGCGCAGGCTAGCCAGCGTGGCATACAAACTCGTCACCAGCTGAGGCGCTAGCCCCAAAGAAGGTTCATCTAGCAGCAACAGCTTAGGTTGGGCCATCAAACCACGGGCGATCGCCAACATCTGCTGTTCTCCGCCAGAGAGCAAGCCTGCCTTTTGATGCTGCCGCTCGCGCAGTCGAGGAAACCGCTCTAGCATCCGCTCAATATCTTGCGCAACGCCATTATCTTGACGGTGAAATCCACCCAGCTGCAAATTACTCACCACGTCTAATTCCTTCAGCACTTGACGGCCTTCAGGCACCAGCACAAGACCTTTTGCCGCTATTTCATATGCTGGCGTCGTTGCTAGCGACTGCCCTAAAAAGTCAATATCTCCTGACCAGGTCGGTAGCAAATTCACCAAACTTTTGAGCAGAGTACTTTTGCCTGCGCCATTAGCACCGATCACAGTCACCAGCTCACCCTGATTCACCTGCAAGGACAGCCCAGAGAGCACTTGCAACGCGTCGTAACCGGTCACCAGATTGTTTACTGCCAGCACAGGCGTTGTAGCTGCCAGTGCATCACGGGTTAAGTCAACATCTGTAGTGCCCGCACCTAAATACGCGGCCAGGACCTTTGGATCTTCCTTGACTTGAGCGGGCGGGCCGTAAGCGATCGCAGCACCGCTGTCCATCACCAGCACCTGGTCAGAAATTTCCATCACCAGTTCCATATCATGCTCAATCAAAATCACCTTGAGCCCACTGCTAGCAATGCGGCGAATCAGCTGAGCCAATGTCTTTTTATCGTCTTGGCTCAACCCAGCAGCCGGTTCATCAAGCAACAAAACCTGAGGGCGAGTCACCAACGCTCTGGCAATTTCAACCAAACGGCGATCGACAAACGGTAGGGTCGAAGCCGTGCTATGAACATCCCCCTGATAACCCACAAAAGAGAGTACTTCCAACAGCTGAGGCTCAGGCTTACGGCTAATGCCCATACCCAGCAGCGCCTTGAGAATAAAGCCTAGCCGCTGACCAACTGAGGCCACTCGCAAATTATCCAAAACAGAGAGCGTATTGAACAAACGGGTGGCTTGAAACGTTCGACTCACGCCCAAGGCCGCAATCCGCCGACTCCCCATTCGATTGAGCTGCGCAGCGCCGAGCGTAATAGCCCCTGACTGAGGACGATAGAAGCCGCTAATGAGATTGAGCAGCGTGGTTTTTCCTGCCCCATTCGGGCCGATGACCGCCGTAATGGTGCCAGGCTGCGCTGTAAAGCTGACACTATCGACGGCCTTGATGCCGCCAAACTGAATGCTGAGGTCAGTGACTTTCAGCGGCATCTGCTGTTTGTTTTGAGTGACAAACTCGGGTAAATCAGGTGGGTTGGATAGTGGACGAACCGCCGCTGTCGGCTTTGCCCAGCGGCGAAAAAGGCTCATAATACCGTCAGGGGCTAGGCGCAGTGTGAGCAATAGCAAGGACCCAAAGACCAACAGCTGGTAGTCAGCAAAGTCGTGCAAAAATTCCGGCAGAATAATCAGGATCAAAGCACCGATAAAAGCCCCTTCAGCCGTGCCTAAACCGCCCAGAATAACTGCCAACAAGAAGAGAATTGAACGGTGAAAGGTAAAGCTATCAGGGCTGACAAAGCCAACAATCACGGCAAAGAAGACACCTGCAATACCAGTGAGCGCGGCTGATACGGCAAAAGCCATCACCCTAACGTACAAAGGATTGAGGCCAACAGCAGCAGCAGCGATCGCATCGTCTCGCACCGCCTGAAAGGCTTTTCCCCAGGGATGACGCTTCAGTAGCGCAAAGGAAACAACAGATAAAAATGCGAGAACAATAACAAAAAGAACGCTCTCTCTCAATACTGGCTGCAAACCTAAAACAGCCGGCTTAGGAATGCCAGAGAGTCCACCGAAGCCGCCCGTTAAGCTCACCCACTCAATCAAAACGCGCTCAACGATAATGCCAAACGCGATAGTCACCATCGCCAGGTAAGGGCCGCTGACTTGCAGGGCCGGACCGGATAGGGCAACGCCAGTACCCGCCGCCGTGAGCGCAGCTAACGCTAGCGCCGCGCCAAAATGCCATTCGGCCCTCAGCATCAGCAAGCTACCGGCATAGGCTCCAATCGCAAAAAAGCCCGCATGGCCAATCGAAATTTGCCCTGAGAGCCCGGCCAGAATATTGAGCCCTACCGACACAATGGTCGTCACCGCGACCATGCCCAGCACGAACAAATAGTAGGTATTCGGCGCGCCCAAAGCAGCGGCAATGGTGATCGCAAACACACTCAGCCCAACAATCAGACGCCTATTCATAGCCCTATACCTTCTTCACTTGCGATCGCCCAAATAGTCCATTGGGCCTCACGCTCAGCACGACAATCACGACAATAAACCCGACTATCTCCCGATAGCTGCCGCCTAAGGTACCCGCTGCTACCGACTCCACCACGCCGTACAGCACGCCGGCTAGCATCACGCCCCACGGATTGCTCAATCCGCCAATCATCGCTGTGGCAAACGCTTTCACACCTAGCAGTGTCCCCATCGTGGCCGATACGTTGGCAATCGGCGCAATCAGCATCCCGGCGAGGCCCGCCAGCGCCGTGGACAGACTAAACGACAGAGCAATTAACCAGGTTACCGGCACGCCCAGCAGCCGAGCTGTATCTGGATTTTCACTGGCCGCCTGAAAAGCTTTGCCCCACAGCGTTCGAGTGAATAGCAGTCGTAGTGCGAGCGCTGTGCTTAGGCCCACCACCGGAATCACCAGCTCTAGTGGATACACGCCAAAATTCAAAATGGAAACCGGCGTTTCGGCCAGCGGCGATGGGTAACCTCGCACCTCCTTACCAAAGGTCAGCATGACCAAATTTTCAGCAATAATGCCCAGCGCAATCGTACTTAGCAACCAAGATTGAGAGCCGTTACGGGCGAAGGGGCGCACGATCCATCGTTCAATCAATAGACCCAAGGCGGCGCAGAGGATGAGCGTGATAGGTACAGCAGCGATCGCACTGAGCCCCCAGGTAATATTCAGGCAGTAGCAAAGCACCGCCCCCACCATAACCACCGCCCCCTGAGAGAAGTTCATCGTATTAGAGACGGCATAGGTCATCTGAAAGCCCAGAGCAACCAGGCCATACATACTCCCAATTGCCATACCAGACAAAATCAGCTGTGGCCACATAAGGATTCGTAGATTTGCTTGTTTGCAACGAAAGAGAATGAAGGGCTCCGGTGCTCGGAGCCTGACTGACCTGACTAAGATGAGATCGGTACAATCTGATCGCCGTCCCACTGCACCAGAATGTAGTCATCTTCATTGAGCGCATCGTGATTATCCGGCGTGAAGGGCTGCTCGTAGGTCTTGATCAGACCGTCGTAGGTCGGCAAATTGTAGAACGCCTCACGTAAAGTTGGACCTTCTACAGAGTCAGCCGTATCAAGCGCTAGCGCCATCAGGTTCATAGCATCGTAGGCGTTAGCCGTTCCCACGGGCGCTAGGATATCTTCTGGGCCAGCTAGCTGATATTTTTCTTGCAGCGCGGCCAGCACCTTTTCACCAACCGGGCTCTGCTCACCAAAAAAGCTGTAGGTCTGCACAAAGGTCACTTTCTTAGACGCCTCCGCACCTGCCAACTCTGGGAAGCGCCCACCCGAAATACCCCAGTGAGAAACCACGGGCACATCCCAATTCAATCGATCCAAAGACTTCATCATCTGCGCACCTGGCGCTGCGTTAGCCACTAATAGAAGCGTCTCGGCACCGCCCGACTGCAAGCGACCCAGCTGCGCTGAAATATCGGTATCGCCATCGTTAAATTTCTCGATACCGACAATTTCTAAGCCGTACTTGGGTGCCCATTCTTCAAACCCCTTCTGATTCGACTCACCCCAAGGGTTATTGATCAGCACCAAACCAATTTTAGAAGCGCCCTTTTCCTGCTGAGCGTAGCGAGTAAGAAAATTATCGACAATGTTGTCATTCGCAGAGACACGAAAAGCATAGTTGGGATCAAAGTCGTTACGCGTGATGCCCGTAGCCGCGGCCCACACGCCCATGTAAGGCGTCTCTAGCTCATGAATGACCGGTAGCATCGCCAACGAGACCGGCGAATCTAGCCCACCAAAGATGGCCGCAACTTGCTCTCGTTCTATTAGCTCACGAGTGGCTGCAACGCCTTTAGCTGGCGTCGATTCATCATCCCTAATCACCAGCTCAATTGGACGCCCGCCCATGACACCACCGTTGGCATTAATCTCATCAATAGCCACTTCTAAGCCACGCTTAATTGACTCGCCCGACAGTGCAGAAGATCCGGTAATAGCAGCCACTAATCCTAGCTTGACAGGATCGCCGCTAGTGTCACCCGTCGTCGTCGGCTGACAGCCGGTTAGCTTTGAGAGTGCGATCGCTGAGCCCAATCCCGCCATTCCTCGTAAAAAGGTTCGGCGGTGAAATAACGTAATCTGACTATGCTCAAAAACCATGAGAGAAAGTATCCTATCTTCTGCGAAACGTTCGAGATAAAAACGCTGTTAAAGAAGAATACTGTACATTCTTTCAACGCTAATAAATTCCTTTTAAGAATTTCTGTTTTCAAATGTTTCAGTGGCTAATTAGCTAAAAACACCGCAAGCGCTGACAAATATTATGGAACGAGCATTGATATCTGTTCAAATTCACAAAATATAACGGGAATCATAAGCGTAGTAACAATCGCACTTTGATTACACTGACAATACATAACAAGACCATGAACGCTTCTAGCCCTGTTGGTGATTCAAAACTTAAGTGTGACCTGCATCATTTAGTTACTCAAACCCTTGAGATCATGGCCTGCCACGGGTGCGATCATCGATATAGCGCTGTCAGCCCAGCCTTAGCAGAATTACTGGGCCATTCAGTAGAAACACTCATCGGTCAAACAAACTTAGAACTAGCGGCGAAGCGTCCGCAGTCGGCGACGAAAAACGCTTACTGGCAGCAGGTAGCCGCTGCTGTTGCCACTGTTGTAGAAACAGGTCAGGCGGAACGTCAAATTCATGTTGCGCCGAATTCAGATGCAGCAACAGAAACAGGCTATGAAACGACTTATACGCCAATAAAAGATGAACAGAACCAGCTACGCCACATTTTAAGCATCAGCCGAGCAGTTTCAGTCTCTCAACCGCTTATAGGGGTCGAAATGCCCGGATTGGAGAAGGCATCTTTGGCAGATGTACCGGTAGTACGCTCGCAAGATGACCTGGGCTGTAGCGAGCACAGCAGCGACTACACCGTGACAGGCCACTCAGGACAAGGGTTAGGCCATCACTCAGCATGTGTTATTCCCTCAAAACAGACAGAAAGTGCTGATAAAAGCTTAAAACCAGTAAAATCAACAGAGCAAACTCATCGTCTTAATGAGTTCATGCAAATTGTTCTTGATAGCATTCCTCAGTACATTTTTTGGAAAAACAGAGAAGGCGTTTATATAGGCAGCAATAACCGCTGGGCAGAAATGGCTGGGCTAGTAGAGGCCAGCAACGTTCCGGGAATTACCGACGACGACTTACCGTGGACTCAAGAACAAAAAGACTGGTACAGAAAGTGCGATCTTCAAGTTATGGATACGGATACGCCCATGCTGAAGATCAAGCAATCTCAGCGGCAGGGCAACGGTCAGCTCAGCTGGCGCGAAACCAGTAAATTCCCCCTGCATGATACTGAAGGCAACGTCGTCGGACTGCTGGGTACGATTGAAGATATCACTGAGCGTAAAATTGCTGAAGACCTGCTCAAGCAGTCCGAAGCCACCTTCCGTAAGCTGGCAAAGCAAGGTGAACTGCTCAACCGGCTTTCAGCTCAAATCAGGCAGTCGCTTAAACTAGAATCTATTCAACAAATCACGGTGGAAGAGGTGCGTCAGCTTTTTGCTGTCGATAGAGCACTTATCTATCGCTTTGGTTCAGATTGGAACGGTCAAGTCGCCGTAGAATCTGTCGCCGCCGGGTGTTCCTCTATTCTGGGTGACACGGGTATGAATAACCATTTTCACCAGCACAATGTGAGTCTGTATCAGAAAGGACAGGTTCATGCGATCGCTAATCTGACCACAGCAAAACTCGACACCTGCCATCAGAATTATCTACAAAGCCTGGGCGTTCAAGCGAACCTGATCGTACCGATTCTGGTTCAAGACACACTGTGGGGACTGCTCATTGCCCATCAATGCTCAGGGCCGAGAGACTGGGAAAAAGATGAAATTGATTTGTTGCAAACGCTCGCTGGTCAGGTGGGCGTGGCGATTCATCAGTCTAGCCTGCTCACCCAGGCAAAAGACAGTGCCCGCATTGCGCAAGAAAAGGCTCAGCAGCTAGAGTCCACCCTGCAAACGCTTCAGCAAGCCCAGGCTCAGCTCGTTCAAACTGAAAAAATGTCCAGCCTGGGACAGATGGTAGCAGGCATTGCCCACGAGATTAACAATCCGGTCAACTTCATTCACGGCAATCTAAAGTATGTCAAAGACTATGCCCAAAATTTGCTTGACTTTTTAGAGCTCTATGAAAGCCATCATCCTGAACCTGCTGAGGCTATTCAAGACGCAGCCGAAGATATCGATCTAGCGTTTCTAAAAGAAGATCTTCAAAAAATGCTGTCATCCATGAATATGGGCACTGAACGGATTCGTGAAATTGTTCTTTCTCTGCGAAATTTCTCACGTACAGATGAGGTAGGTTGCAAATCCGTCGACATTCATGAAGGTATCGACAGTACGCTGCTAATTTTGCAGCACAGGCTAAAAGCACAGCCCGACAGACCAGAAATTGCCGTAATCCGTGATTTTGGTGAACTACCACGGGTAGAATGCTTTGCCAGTCAGCTCAATCAAGTATTTATGAACATTTTAGCAAATGCAATTGATGCCTTAGAGAGCGAGCTGATAGAAAATCCAACGGCTGAAAAGTCTCCACAAATTACGCTTCGAACAGAAGCTTGTGATGACAACATCATTATCAAACTCTCTGATAATGGGACAGGCATTCCGCCTGCCGTTAGAGACCGCATTTTCGATCCGTTCTTTACTACCAAAGCAGTCGGCAAAGGAACCGGAATGGGCATGGCGATTAGCTATCAGATTGTCGTTGAAAAGCATCACGGCCAGATCGAATGCTTTTCTGAAGCGGGCGTTGGCACTGAATTCGTAATTACGGTACCCGTTCAGTTAAGTACCCAATCTAACGATACTCATTAATCAGTAAACTCACCCGAGTATCATAATAAAAGCAGTCGGCTGAGTAGCGTAAAACAATGGCAAAGTCTCGTCAGCTAGGGGCAGCTTTAGAACAGATTAAAACGATTCAGAGATTGGAGACACTGGGCGAAGAAAACGTTGCCGTGCTGCGTAAAATTATTAGCGGCAAGCAGCCGGTTGCGATCGCACCCACAACCAAACTTATTTTGCGCCACGGTCTCACGCAGCTCATCCCAGACATGCAAGCAGCCTTTCACCGCATGTTAAGCAACGGCGCAAACACAGACCCCAGCTGTAAGGCTAAATGGGCGATCGCAAACACCCTTTACCAGCTCGAAAAACCTGACGCAGATCTCTTCCTCTCCGGCATTCGACACGTTCAGCTTGAGCCCGTCTGGGGCAAAACTATCGACACGGCCCCACCGCTGCGTAGCCTTTGTGCGCTCGGCCTGGTGCAGGCCAACTATCCTAGCGTTCTACTCGAACTCGCAGACCTATTGGCTGATCAAGAGTACGACGCCCGCGCAGGGGCAGCTAGAGCCATCGGCTACAGCCAAAACCCGGCAGGCATTCCCCTCCTACGACTGAAAGTTCATATGGGAGACCAAGAGCCACAGGTACTCTCTGAATGCTTTATTGCGCTGCTTACACTATCACCAGAGCAAGCGCCAATCGTCATAGAAGCTTTAGAAACCGGAGAGGAATCTGTTCAAGAATTAGCAGCACTTGCCCTGGGAGAAGCTAGAATTCCTGAAGCTTTTGAGGTGATCAAGCGTCGTTGGCAACGAACCCGCGGGGCTGAGCTGAGATCGAGCTTTTTGCTAGCGATCGCAACCCTGCGAACCGAAGACTCTATCGAGTTCTTACTTGACCAGCTAGAGCGCGGTAACGGCCAAGATGCCAAAGACGCCCTGCTCGCGCTAGACATTTACCGTAACACCACAGAAATATGGCAAAAGGTTGAACAGCTCATCCAGCTCAGGGGAGACCCTACACTAAGCGCAAGTATTTGAAGAAGCGCAAGTATTTGAAGAAGCGCAAGTATTTAAAGACTAAAGGGGCCAGATTTAATTATTTTGATATGAATCCGTAAACATACAGGTAACTCTACCGAAAGTTAGAAAAGGTCTCCGGGAAACCTAATATCACTATTCGGACATACGTAGATGAAAGGCCTTAAGTTTTCCGCTTTGCTCGGCGCGATTTTCCCTTGGAAAGGCTTTGCCATCGCAACGCCACTCATAGGAAGTCTCGCACTCTCCTTATCGATGACAACCCTTTCCACAGCAGCTGCTGCTCAGACTGATACACCGCAGCAATCTACACTGCAAACAGCTACAGATAGTGCCTATATCGATCAGCTTTACAGCTTTTTACAGGGTGTAGACGCCACTACCTACGCCATGGCGACTCAGTCCATGAGCGAAGAAGACAGCATCTGGGCAGCACAAATGTTTTGCCGCACCTTTGACTCTGGCGTCAGTCCAACCGATGCATTTTTGGTCTACACAAACTCCGCCATTGAACAAGCCACCGCTTTAGGGGCCAATATGACTGAAGAAATGGCCTACGCTGTAGGGCTCTACGGTGGTGCTGTCATGAATTTGGGCTCTACGCATTACTGCCCACAGCACCAAGCTCAGGTAGAACAAGCCCTAGCCTCCTTCAGATAGAAGGTTACAACCTATCCGCACGCAGCTAAGACGCTTTGCCGTAACTGACAAAGCGTCTTTTTGTGTTCAAGCAGTTGCTGTTAGCACCGACCAGCCCTGATGATTTCTGGCTAGGAGCTGGATATACGATTAGCTCTAGGCAGGTGTTTTCTGAGATTTTTTTCGCTCTTGGCGTACGCTAAACTGCCAGGCACTAGAAAACATATAGTGAATCTGGTGGTGAAGATCATTTTGCACCAGATTTTCCCATTCGTTTTGATCTAGCCACACGCCGTGACAGTGACCGCATCGATCTAAATAAAAATTTAGCCCACGGCCCACACGGGTCTTGGTCATTAGGCGAGAACAGTCCGCACAAAAATTAGCTGTTGTATTGTCTACAACCGGCAGTAGAGAACTGCCTGTAGAAAGATTAATAACCGACTGACGGGGTTCTTTGTTTGCCAGCCGCTCTTCTGGATGCGCATTCTTCGCCTGCTCTCGGTAATCGAGCCATTCCCAGTAGCGCTCAGAAGGAATCCAGTGACCAAAACAGTTTGTGCACTGATGGGCTAAAAGTCCGGTACTTAAGCTAACTTCGTTCAGAGATTCGATGTGGCAAACAGGACATTTCATATTAGAACCGCGTATTGAGTAGATGTCTTTGAATTAGAACATTCCCAAATATTTCAAGAAATGTTGATACTCTAAAAAAATCGAAATTTATTTGAGGAACGACTGACTACCAATAGTTAGAAGAGACCGGATAGAAGAGTGCTACATAGGCTTCAAGGGAAACTCACGCCAGCGTTCTACCGACTCTACAGCTAAAACTAGGTTCATTCCAGATTGTTCAAAATCGTGATAGATATTGTTCGCACTGTCTGTGAAGTCGATCACATCGGGGACAACAACAGGCGAAGTGCAGTCTTCCAACAGATATACTCTTTTGGCAAGCGCCGGGTCGCGCCTTTGAATTTCGCTAAGCAAATCGCTTACTGTCCAAGCCACACAGTGGCTTTTCGCCTGCCCTCCGATAATAATCGCGTCAAATTCAAGCAGGTGCTGAATTAACCGATTGTTTTTCTGGGCGATCGGCTGCCCTGATTCGCTGGTTAAAACCTCAGGACTGAGAACTGAGTAGTTTTCAGTGAGTGGATTATTTCCTTTGGTTTCAAAGCGAGTCGGGCTGCTACGAACCATACTGTGAAAAAAACAGGCCTCTTCAAAGGCAGGCACTAGCGCATGGCCAATACCGCCGAGCATAGAATGATAGGGCCAAATTGTTAGCGGATACTTACCGCGATCGCTCAACTGTTTTGCATAGTGAGCAGCAAACGCTTCCATAGCCTCTGCTGTGACACCTTTACCAACTAGCCCATCAGCTAGCCCTTTTGCAATTGCAGGATTGACCCGCCACTTTCCTGACGTCACCTCCTCGTAAGAGATTACGGTCATCGGCAATGGATGGTCTCCCGCTTCATTCACCCAAAAAACAGAGTGAAAGATTTGGGCCGAGCTGTGAGTATCCATGGTAGGAACAATCTCGGTAATGACCTCTATATTGCGATAGATAAACTCACAAAGCCTACGCGTATCTTCGACAGCGCCTATACCAGAGCGCCCAGATACAAACAATTCAAATTCAGGTAAACAAAAGGTGTTTTGAACATCAATCGCTAGCAAACATACCCGCGCCTTATCGCTTTGGGCAGCTGCTATATTGTGTTGTCGGCGGTAGGCAATCGCCTCAGCCGCACGTGTTTGATAGGGGACTCTCCAAATCTGTCCAACTGTTTCAGGATTAAAGAATTCAGGAACTGGATTTGTCATATCTCTTCCATCGTAGTTTTAAACAATAAAAGCGTGGTGTGGGCACAGACCACTCATTCGGCGTACATCCTTCTGAACATCAAGGTTGTAGCGATCATAAAGTGATCATAAAAAATGAATGGTTTTTTTACACACTCACAATCTTTGTCTTTTGAACGCTTTTCAAACAGATAAAGTCATACCTGAAATAGAGACATTTAGAGCCTCATCGCATAGCGTGTTCTGAGCAGAAACTGATTGTTCACCCGTACTTAGTGTAATATAAACACTAAGTACGTTATAGCCAATCTCTTCGTAAAGCGTCAAGCACCCGCGCTTACTTATCACTCTTTGTTGTGTAATTGCTTAGTGTGTAGTTGCTTAGTGTGTAATTGCTCGGCCCAGCAGAAATAGAGACCAGCGAGAGAGCCTTTTGAATCGGTCGCAATACCCTTTTGCGAGGATGAAGCTCAGCTTTCAACAGAAACTTCGCCCTGCCTAGTTTCAATATTTCGTTAGCTCTTTCTTGCGTAAATGTCTAACTGAGATGATTCTGATGGCACGTTCTCAATGTGTACCTCGATATGTAATCACTGCATGGTGTAATCACTGCGAACCAGACTGTGCCGCGAACCCTAACGCTGACCATAATTCTAAATTCGCTGGCCTTTGTCGTCTGGGCACGTTTCGAGGCGACGCAAGCTATATGTTCAGTAGCTGAGAACACAAATTTAGAGCGGGGGCTTAACCGAAACGGCATGATCAGGGAGAATAGAAACATCTTTTGTAAAAGCTAAGCGGCGATGATGCTCCATGGCTCATCCCAGGCTGCAAGCTTTGAAGAATATAGACGTATTAGGACGTAGCTCATGACAGCCACCCAAGCTAAGCCCAAATCTACTTTTCCTATTGACTTAGGTGCTTACCAGCGGATTTCTCTTGACCCCTCTAATAACAAGCTGACCGATGAGCAGCGCGATGCACTGAAGGCTAATATTCAGCTTTGCCGCGAAGCCATTGTGTTTTTCACCGCAACGGGTGGCGCTCGGGGTGTAGGTGGTCACACAGGTGGCCCTTACGACACCGTGCCCGAGGTCATGATTTTGGATGCTTTGTTCAGAGGCAATCCTGATAAGTTTGTCCCTACTTTCTTTGACGAAGCAGGTCACCGTGTGGGTACTCAGTACCTGATGAGTACGCTAAATGGCGATTTGCCTGCTGAGCAGTTAATGCAGTACCGTGCAGCGAACTCTAAGCTGCCGGGTCACCCCGAGCTGGGCTTGACACCGGGTGTGAAGTTTAGCTCTGGCCGGTTGGGTCACATGTGGCCGTTTGTGAACGGTGTAGCGTTGGCTAACCCTGGTAAAACGACGTTCTTGCTCGGTTCTGACGGCGCTCAGCAGGAAGGGGACGATGCGGAAGCGGCTCGCTTGGCGGCTGCTCAAGGCATCAACGTAAAGCTAATCATTGACGATAACGATGTGACGATTGCCGGTCACCCTTCTGAGTATTTGGGTGGCTACAGCGTTCAGAAGACCCTGGAAGGTCATGGCATTAAGACGCTGGTGAATGACGGCGAAGATATTGATGCGCTGTATGCGAATATCTGTGAGGCGATCGCAACTGATGGCCCTATCGCCGTCATCTGTAGGCGACCCATGACGGTTGGCATTGAAGGGCTAGAAGGCAGTACGCACGGACACGACGTTATCCCCACGGATCTGGCGATTAAGTACCTAGAAAAGCACGGTCGCCAGGAAGCTGCTGACTACCTCAAGAACATTGAGAAGCCCAAGCACAGCTATGAGTTCCTCGGTTCTAGTGACGAAGTAGGCTCTAACCGCAACGTCTTTGGCCAGGCTGCAGTTGAAGTGCTTGGCAAAATGAGCGACGCCGAGCGCAAAGAGAAGGTGCTCGTGGTGGACTGCGACCTAGAAGGCTCTTGTGGCCTGAACCACATTCACAAGGCGTATCCTGAAATCTTTGTCAGCGGCGGCATTATGGAGCGGGGCAACCTCTCTGCGGCGGCAGGCTTTGGTATGGAAAAAGGGAAGCAAGGCATTTTTGCCACCTTTAGCGCCTTTTTAGAAATGTGTATTTCTGAAATCACCATGGCGCGCTTGAACAAGGCGAACTTGCTCTGTCACTTCTCCCACTCCGGGAGTGATGACATGGCAGATAACACCTGCCACTTCGGCATCAACTACATGTTTGCCGATAACGGCTTGGACGATGGCTACGAAACGCGCCTGTACTTCCCTGCGGACGCACATCAGATGAAGGCCTGCGTTGAGAAAATCTTCCATGACCCCGGTCTGCGGTTTATCTTCTCTACACGTGCCAAGGTGCCGATGCTCAATGGTGATGACGGCAACGCCCTCTACGCTGATGGCTATGAGTTTGTCCCAGGAAAAGACGACGTTGTTCGCGAAGGATCTGACGGTTACATCGTCAGCTTTGGTGATGGTCTCTACCGTGCTTTGGATGCGGTTGAGCGTCTGAAGAAGGAAGGCTTGAACATTGGCCTAATCAACAAGTCCACGCTGAACGTGGTGGATGAGCAGATGATGGAGAAGGTCGGCAACTCACCATTGGTTATGGTGGTTGAGTCGTTTAACGAGAAGACTGGCCTGGGTGCTCGCTATGGTACCTGGTTGCTAGAGCGGGGCTATACACCTAAGTTTGCGCATGCGGGTACGCATGAAGAAGGGGGCGGCGGTCTCTGGGAGCAGTTCTACCACCAGGGTTTGGATCCTGAGAGCATTATGCAGAAGGTGAAAAAGCTGGCGGGTAAATAGATTCTTGCGTTAGCTAATCAAGCAACAGCGTACTCAAAAGCTCTCCTGGGAACGAACTAGGAGAGCTTTTGAGTATGGTCTACATGGACTCAGACTATCGGTCGGAGAGGACTGTTTGCCCTAGATGCTTCAGAACGCGAATTACTTCAGCAGCATCTTCTGGTACGGCATACAGCGAGAACGCGGCAAGTAATGTTACGGCACCCTCTAGCAGTTCGCCTTGCGATCACTGGTAGTTTAGCCTATCCCACAAAACTGATACCGCTGTCTGCTGACCGGATGTCAACTCAGGCAAACTGCCTTGCCATTCAGTGGAAAAAGTGGCTTCTATCGAACGGCTAAGACCGAATCGAGATTCGACTTCGGCAAGGTTCTTGATGGCTTCGGTAACCGCAATAACTTTTGCCATAGGATCTTTGAAGGGACCTTTTACAGACTACATTAGCAGCGAGTTCTTTTCTGTCGAGCGAGTAGGTGTATGCTCTTAAGTAGGTATACCTAAATTGTTTTTGGAGCGATCACACCATGGCCGCAGAGTACATTGCAGACGAAGCCGCATTCGACACCTTAGTAAAAGATGATTCTGTCGTGGTGGTAGACTGCACAGCGAGCTGGTGTGGCCCCTGCAAGCTAGTTGCGCCGCTGATGGACCAGCTAGCAGAAGAATTCGATGGCAAAGCGACGGTATCCAAGCTGGATTTGGATAGTAACAAAGCGGTTGCAAAGCGCTTTGGCATCAAGAGCATTCCGGCTGTGATGGTCTTCAAAAATGGCGAGCTCATGGACACGCTGATCGGCGTAAAGCCATACTCCACCTTTAGTGAGACGGTGACTAGCTACCTGTAGGCAATGCAATGACAAAAGGAGACAAATGAGAGATCCGAACGAGCCAGATCCCAATTTGATTAAGCTGTCACCTGCAACACTGTTTGCAATTGTGGTAGCCATTATATTCGTGCCGCTGTTGCTAACTGGGTTTATTTCTCAGTAGACGCAGATCCTCTCCTTAGAGCGGTATCCCGCAGGGACGGGATGGGTTTCGACGTGCTGAAATCAACCGACCTCGATCCTCACAGTCAAGCGGTTGACTTTTTACAGGTGCCTTTTTGTTCTGAACATTTAGGTGTCTACCTGCTTGATATCAATTTTGGTTTGTGGGTTAGTGTTTGTGGAATTGCTTTGGAGCTCAGTATAGATAGCTATATCTGGAGCGTTGCTAGAAACTAGGGTTTAAGAGGAGTATCCGTTATGTGTGGAATTGTTGGCTATATTGGCACACGTGCTGCTAGCGGTATTTTGATTGAAGGCTTAAAGACGCTGGAATACCGTGGTTATGACTCGGCAGGCGTGGCAACGATTTCTGAAGGGACGTTACAGCGCACACGGGCTAAAGGCAAGTTAATTAACCTACAAACCAAACTAGAAGGCTTAGAAGATCCGGCCAGGTTAGGTATCGGACACACTCGCTGGGCCACACACGGTAAGCCTGAAGAGCACAACGCTCATCCGCACACAGATGAAAGCGAGCGCCTAGCGGTGGTGCAAAACGGCATTATTGAAAACTACCGTGAGCTGCGCGAAGAGCTGAAGGAAAAAGGCTACACGTTTTGCTCAGACACTGATACTGAGGTGATTCCGCACTTAATTGATGAGTACCTGAAAAATCCTGCGCCTGAGGCTGTTCTATCGGCACAGTCCGCTCTTTTGGAAGCGGTGAGACAGGCTGTAAATCGACTGCGCGGTGCGTTTGCCCTGGCGATTGTGTCTGTTGACTTTCCCGATGAGCTGATTGTGGTGCGGCAGCAGGCACCTTTGGCGATTGGCTTTGGCCAGGGTGAGTTTTTCTGCGCGTCGGATACGCCTGCGATTATGCCGTACACACAGGCAGTGCTGACGTTAGAGAATGGTGAGATTGCGCGGCTAACGCCGATGGGCGTGGAGGTGTATGAGTTTAGCGGACATCGCCTGAAGAAGTACCCACGCACCTTGAACTGGAATCCCATCATGGTGGAGAAGCAGGGGTTCAAGCATTTTATGCTCAAAGAGATTTATGAGCAGCCGGGTGTGGTGCGCACTTGCTTAGAAACGTATTTGGATACTGATTGGGACGTATCGAGTGGCGAGTCTCCTATCAAATTAGATTTACCGGATGCTTTGCTAGATGGCTTGCAGCATGTTCAGATTTTGGCCTGTGGAACGAGCTGGCATGCGAGCCTGGTAGGCAAGTATTTGCTAGAGCAGGTGGCAGGAATTCCGACCTTTGTGCAATATGCGTCAGAGTTTCGCTACGCGCCAGCTCCGCTGATGCCAAATACGATGACGATTGGGGTCACCCAGTCGGGCGAAACGGCGGATACCTTGGCCGCGCTGGAAATGGAGCAGAATCGTCGAACCGAGCAGGGGGGCGACTATGCGCCTCGGATGCTGGGAATTACTAATCGAGTAGATAGCTCGCTGGGTCGGTTGATTCCTGACGTAGTGGGGACGATGGCAGGTATTGAAATCGGTGTGGCGGCGACGAAGACATTTGTCGCTCAGCTGATGGCGTTTTACTTTTTGTCTTTAGAGCTGGCATATCGGCGTAAGGCAATTTCGCTAGAGCGCATGGCCGAGATTATTGAAGGATTGCGGCAGCTACCGGCACAGCTAGAGCAGGTACTAGAAGCTCAAGAGCGCTATGTGGAAGAGCTATCTCATGATTTTTCCGAGACGCAGGACTTTATCTTTATTGGACGCGGGATTAATTATCCGATTGCGCTAGAAGGGGCTTTGAAGCTGAAGGAGATTAGCTATATTCACGCGGAGGGCTACCCGGCAGGTGAGATGAAGCACGGCCCGATCGCGCTATTGGATGAGAAGGTTCCAGTGGTGGCTATTGCGACGCGTGGCACCGTCTACGAAAAAGTACTCTCGAATGCGCAAGAGGCCAAAGCCCGTGATGCTCAGCTGATTGGTGTTGTGCCCATGAATGATGCAGAAGCAGAAGAAACCTTCGATTCGCTGTTGCCAGTGCCGGACGTAGATGAGTTGCTCTCACCGATGCTGACGGTGATTCCGGTGCAGCTGCTGTCCTATCACATTGCAGCGCGGCGCGGCTTGGATGTGGATCAGCCTAGGAATTTGGCGAAGTCTGTGACAGTGGAGTAACAGGTTGCTTTAACTGTAGCTGAATTGCTGCGCTGGGCCATGGGTAGTGCAACCTTATCGAACAGGATTAAGGTCGCAGATAGAATCGTAGAGATAGTTGTAGTGAGGTTATTTTCATGGCCCAACTACAGTGTGATATTCCAGAAGAAACGGCTATTCAACTACAAAGAAAAGCAGAGAAAATGAATTTGTCGGTGTCAAAGTACTTGGCGCAGCTAATAGATAGAGACCTGAAAGCTGGCTGGCCAGAAGGATACTTTGATCTGTTTGGTAGCTGCAAGGATGCGCCTTTGGAGAGACCTGCTCAAGGTGAGAGTCCAGTACGCGAGACTCTCTTATAGATGTTTTTATTGGACACGAACGTCTGCATTCAGTTTATGAATGGAACATCTTTGAGCGTTAGAGAAAATTTTCAAAGGCGCGATCCAGCGGAAATCTCAATATGCAGCATTGTAAAAGCCGAGCTATTGTTTGGTGCGAAGCATAGCAACCGGGCTGAAGAGAATTTGCTGTGTGTAAAGCGATTCTACGCACCGTTTGATAGTTTGCCTTTTGACGATAGCTGCGCTGAAGAATATTCGCGAATCCGGAGTGAGTTGAGTCGACAGGGAAATTTGATTGGCCCTAACGATTTATTCATTGCGGCAGCAGCGCTTGCTTATGATGCGATCTTGATAACGAACAATACTAGAGAGTTTCAACGTGTTAGTGGGCTACGTTTAGAAGACTAGCAAACGTAGCGGCGGGCTTGAGTTGTGTCTGCGATCGCACCACCTATGAACAATAGACATTAGGCAACTGTCAGTGACTCAGCCTCTCATCGCCTATTCAGAGTCATTTCACATATTCTCAGCCAACCTTTCTGAAAGGCTTATTTTCGGTTCATTCTCGCCTTAGGTGCAGCTGTCATTCTTGTAAACATAGGCGGTTCGGGTTATTGCCGCGCTGCCGAATTACATCAATAGCAGCTTTTGGCTGAAGGATATAAATCGATGAAACGACTGACACTGTCTGTATTGGCAATGGTTCTGGCAACGGCTGCTTTTGCGCCAACAGCTCATGCGACTCGCTCTCAAGTTTCTACGCCACAGGAGCTGGGTGAAGATACAAGCTTTGTTGAATTCGTTCGAGCTAATCGAGCCGCTCGGCAAAAGTAGTTTGGTTAGCCGATTGAGCCATGGACCATATTCTCCTCCACTAGTGGGGTGGTTAAGGTGTTGAAGCCTTGGCTGCCCTTTTTTTGTCTTGCAAATTTGTCTAGCAAAGAGGTATCGATGTTGAACCGTCAGGTGATTCAATTTTTATGCTTAAGCGAAGATAAAACGTCTTGGAGCAAACATCTTAGAGAAAACGCAAATTTCTCTAGACAAATAAACAATCACGAGAGAACAGCAACAGAGTCACACTGAACACCTATGCAACACTCATCTGAGGCCCCAAATTAATCCTCAAACAACAATGCTCAAACAACACAGAACAGCATTTAAGCACGACAAAGCAAACACAGAAATAGCCCTGTTTTATCCTATCTTTTATCGGACACACTAACTCTTGCAGACCTGCTGCTTTTCCATATAAGCCATGTTGCTTAGTTGAAGCCAAGGCTAATTTTTACATCAGGCCGATCTTGCTATCAACAACGTCCTGAATATTCAGGCATCCTTTCTTCTCTCAGCAAATTTGGCTACACCGCTACTCGCATCCGTAAATATAAAATTCTCAGGATTGTATCAGGCAATACTAAATTTTCTCATGAAACTCTGACATTCTCCTCAGCTGGGTATCCGAGAAATCTCAGGGGCGGTTGTCATCTTAGGAAGTAACGAATCAAGCAAACCTTCGTTACTTTTAGGAGATACGCATATGAAACGCTTTATCCTTTCAGTTTCACTGGCTGCGATCGCAGCAACCGCTCTAACGCCTGTTGCCTTTGCTAGTCAAGCTTCTACCCCAGGAGAAGTATCTGATACCGCTACGGTTCACGAGCTGATCCGTCACAACCGGGACGTGCGCGATAAGTCATGACCAGCAACGGCTGACTGCTCGAATCAGTAGCACTTTCACCCAATAATTGAATGAACCCTAACAAATATCGCTGGTGTGCAAATGCATGTGCATGCCAGCGATATATTGCGTTCAAAGGGCTCCAGATAGCACTAAGCGCTATGTAGGGAGACAATTTTGATAAGACGCTGTAGTCTGGTTTAGCTATAGTCTGATCTAGCCAAAAAACTAGCCAAAAGAGCGCGTACGGCTCTGAGGCCTATTCCTTAAAACTATGAAAGCAATTGTTGTAGGTAGTGGTGGACGTGAACATGCTTTGGCTTGGACCCTGCTGCGCTCGCCCCAAGTCACCGAAGTCGTCTGCATCCCTGGCAACGGCGGTACCGCAAGGCTACCTGGCTGCCGCAACGTCGCCATGGCAATGGATGAGGTTGATGCGATCGCCCGCTGCGCCCTAGTCAACAACATGGCCTTTGTCCTAGTCGGCCCTGAGCAACCCTTAGCCGAGGGCCTGGCTGATAAATTGAGGGCCCAAAGGGTTAACGTATTTGGCCCGGGTGCAGATGGCGCGCAGATTGAATCGAGCAAGGCTTGGGCAAAAGACCTGATGGCCGACGCCAACGTGCCGACCGCCGCTTCGGCAGTCTTCACAGATGCTGATAGTGCGATCGCCTACGTAGAGCAGCAGGGCGCACCCATCGTTGTCAAAGCAGATGGACTCGCTGCCGGTAAAGGCGTGACCGTCGCGATGGAAAAATCAGATGCGATCGCTGCCATCCAATCTGCTTTTAGCGGTCAATTTGGCGCCGCTGGCGAGCGTATCGTCATCGAAGAATTTTTGACCGGGCAAGAAGTGTCGGTACTGGCCGTTACTGATGGGCAAACCATTCGTCCGCTACTGCCCGCGCAAGATCATAAGCAGGTGGGCGAAGGCGATACAGGGCCAAACACAGGCGGCATGGGAGCCTACGCGCCGACGCCCGTGATGCCCGCTGACTTACTGGCGCGAGTACAGTCTGAGGTGCTAGAGCCAACGCTCAATGCGCTGAAAGCTAAAAGCATTGACTATCGCGGCGTGCTGTATGCCGGGCTGATCGTAACGCCCGCAGGTGACCCGAAGGTAATTGAGTTTAACTGCCGGTTTGGCGACCCTGAAACGCAGGCCGTGCTGCCGCTTTTAGAAACCCCCTTTGAGGACATCATCACGGCCTGCTGCGACCAAACGCTCAGTACGCTGTCTGCTTTTAAGTGGAAGGCAGCGGCTTCCGCCTGTGTGGTAATGGCGGCTGAAGGCTATCCGGGCCCTTACAAGAAGGGACTCGTCATTGGTGGGCTAGACTCAGCCGAAGCAGATGAAGACACAGTGATATTTCATGCCGGAACGCGAATGGCCCAAGATTCTGCTCAAGGGACTGCCCAAGGAACTGTGAAAAGCACAGGCGGGCGAGTGCTGGGAGTCAGTGCGATCGCACCTACGTTTGAAGCCGCCCTAGCTAAGGTCTACAGCGCTATCGATAAAATTGATTTTCCTGGCAGCTTCTATCGACGAGATATCGGCCACCGCGTTAAGGGGATGGCCAGCGGGATGGAGGGAAATTAACTACGGCAGCGAGGCTGAGCTTAAAACCGTATACTCAAAACACGAACAGCAACTCAGTCTAGAATAGAGAAGTGTTGGAAAGGCCGCTTTTTCTACAGCCCTTCATCTATAGCTATCTGCACTTAGCTTGTTATATAAGTGACCCACAAGAAATGTGCTCACGATAGAGCGTCCAAAGAGTAGCCATGCAACTGTTTAGTCAACTCAAAGCGTTTTTATCTAAGTGGTGGAGCGACTTTACCCTACAGACGCGGCTGATGGCAGGGGCTACCCTGCTCGTTTCTCTCATTATGAGTGGGCTCACCTTTTGGGCTGTCAACACCATTCAGCAAGACACTCAGCTCAATGACACTCGGTTCGGTCGCGACCTGGGCCTGCTGCTTGCCGCGAATGTTGCGCCCCTTGTTGAAACCAATGACCGCTCAGAGCTAGCCCGCTTTTCTTACAGCTTTTACGAAAATACGTCTAACGTTCGCTACATGCTCTACGCGGACCAAGAAGGCGAAATTTTCTTTGGCATTCCTTACTCCGAGCCCGCTGTTCAAAGCTCGTTAACCCTGCGACGGCGAATGCGGCTGCCCACAAACTACACCAGCAGTACAGAATCTCCCATTGTGCGTCAGCATATGACGCCTGCTGGCATCGTGACAGACGTCTTTGTGCCCCTAACCGTTGAAGGTAAGTACAGAGGAATGCTGGCGATGGGTATTACGCCCAACCCAACAGTTGTGGCGTCCTCACACCTGACGCGCGATGTCACGATTGCCGTTTTTGTCTCTATTTGGGTGATGGTGATTTTGGGCGCGGTGATTAATGCGCTGACCATCACGCAGCCGATCAAGGAGCTTTTGCTCGGTGTGAAGAATATCGCAGCGGGTAACTTTAAGCAGCGAATCGATCTGCCTTTGGGGGGTGAACTAGGCGAGCTGATCTACAGCTTCAACGATATGGCCGAGCGCCTAGAGAGCTACGAAGAGCAGAATATTGAAGAACTGACCGCAGAGAAAGCAAAGCTAGAAAGTCTAGTCTCGACTATTGCCGATGGTGCCATTTTGCTTGATGCAGATATCAACATCGTGCTGGCAAATGTAGCCGCGCGACGCATGCTGGGCTGGGGAAGTAGCACACTGCTGAGCGGTAACATTTTGGAGCGGCTTCAGCCTGAAATTCGCGTTCAGCTGGCACCGCCGCTTTCTCAGGCGATCGCTGGTGAAGATCACGAAAGCAGCGAATTTAGAATCTCGCTAATGGAAGACAGCCGAACCATCCGCGTCGTTCTAAACACCGTGTTGGATCAATCGCGTGAGAACGTCAAGGGACTGGCGATTACGCTGCAAGATATTACTCGCGAAGTGGCTCTCAATGAGGCAAAAAGCAGCTTCATCAGTAACGTGTCTCACGAGCTACGCACACCGCTGTTCAACATCAAATCGTTTATTGAAACGCTGCACGAATACGGCGAGGACCTGAGCGATAAAGAGCGGAAAGAGTTTCTAGCGACCGCCAATAACGAAACAGACCGGCTGACTCGCCTAGTCAACGACGTATTAGATCTCTCTCGCCTAGAATCTAGCCGTCGATATGAGTTTTCTGCGGTAGAAGTGCATCAGCCCATTGAGCAGATCTTGCGAACCTATCAGCTCAATGCCAAAGATAAAAAAATTACGCTAGAGAAAGATATTGAGGAGACACTGCCAGCCGTCTTAGGCAACTATGATTTGCTGTTGCAGGTGTTTGGTAACCTAGTTGGCAACGCTCTGAAGTTTACGCCAGCAGGCGGGCGAGTGGCAATCAGGGCTTACCGTGCGCCCGCTGGCGAGCATCAGCTACTAGGCGCAGTCAGAATCGAAATTGGCGATACCGGAATTGGTATTGATGAAGAAGATCAACAGGCTATTTTTGAGCGCTTTTTCAGAGTAGAAAATAGGGTCCACACCCTAGAGGGCACCGGGCTAGGCCTGTCCATTGTGAAAAACATTATGGACAAGCACAACAGCCAGGTTAATCTGGTCGGCGAGGTAGGTATTGGTACAACCTTTTGGTTCGACCTGCCGATGTACGACATGACCGAATATGCTGCGCCTAATGCAAAGCAGCTAGAGCATACAGACGATCCCTCAGAAGCCACCCAGTCAGAAGATATGGCATCAGAAGATATCGCGCTTGCAACCAAGCCAACCTCTAGTCTGTAAACAAAGCTATAGAGAGAACAACAAATACGAAGAGCCTCTAAGTAATAACAGCTAAATTTAATCAGGAACCCTTAATCGCTATACTCCTTAACAGCCAAGCCATTGTAAGGCCACTGTGAGACCGTTGTAAGGAGCATACTTATGGCCCGATCTACGCCGTCAGCGTCCCAGCCAGCGTCTAGGCCAGAGCCTAAGAAGTGGTGGGAAACAGGCGTAATCTATCAGATTTATCCGCTCACTTATGCCGATGGCGATCAGGACGGGACGGGTGATCTGCGAGGCATTATTCAACGGTTAGATTACCTTAACGATGGTGATCCCAACAGCACCAGATCTTTAGGCATAGACGCCATCTGGCTCTCACCAATCAACGCCTCACCAATGGTGGACAACGGCTACGATGTGGCGGACTACAAGAATATTTGCCCCACCTTTGGCAACCTAGAAGATTTTGACGAACTGCTCGACCAAGCACATCAGCGAGGAATCAAAATCATTCTAGATTTAGTGGTGAACCACACCTCTAATCAGCATCCTTGGTTTAAAGAATCGGCCGCTAGCACCAACAATCCAAAGGCCGACTGGTATCTTTGGCAAACGCCATTCGAAGGCCAAGAGCTGCCCAACAACTGGCAGTCTTACTTCGGGGGTACCGGCTGGTGCTACTGCGAGCAGCGCGACCAGTTTTACTTTCATACCTTTAATAAAAACCAGCCCGACCTCAACTGGCAAAATCCTGATGTGCGCACAGCCGTCTACGACATTGTCCGCTTCTGGCTAGAGCGCGGCGTGGATGGCTTTCGGCTAGATGCCTCCAGCGTTTACAGCAAGGACCCTTACTTTCGCGATAACCCTCTAAAGTACGAGGCTACCGACAAAAACGATTACAACAACTATCACCATCTCTACGACAAAAATCTGCCGGAAAACCATCAGATTATCAGAGAGATTCGCGCCGTCCTAGACGAATATCCCGATCGCGTGCTGATTGGCGAAACGTTTATTGACAATCGCCTTTACGATTCGGTCATTTTCCACGGCGTGAACAGCGATGAGCTGAATTTAGCCATCACCTTTGAATTTCCGTTTAGCCCCTGGTATCCGGGCTATTTACAGCGGGAAATTGAGAAAAATGAAATCCTCACCGCACCTGGCGCTTGGCCCTCTTATTTTTTGGACAACCATGATATTCCCAGGCACCTCTCCCGCTGGATTGAGTGCAGTCTGTGCGTGGATTCTGATGCGATCGCTAAAGCTGCGGCCACGCTTCTGCTCACCGTACGAGGAACGCCACTGCTGTACTACGGTCAGGAATTAGGCATGGTAGATAATACCGATATTCCTGACGACAGACTAAAAGATCATGCCATTGCCTCTAGCGAAACGGGAGAAGCCCCGCCGCCGCGAGATGGTGCGCGTACCCCCATGCAGTGGGACGATTCTCCCCACGCTGGATTTAGCTTTGGTGAGGATGTCGAACCCTGGCTACCCGTTCACAAAAACTACCGGGACTTAAATGTGCAGGCCGCGCTGCAAAAGTCCGATTCTATCCTTAACTTTTATCGTCGGCTGTTGCAGGTACGGAAGCATAGCGAGGCCTTACAGCAGGGGAGATGGCGCACCTTAATTCATTATCCTCACGAGCATATGGCCTATGTGAGAGAGACCCAGGCAGAGACTGTGCTGGTAGCGATCAATTTTTCTTACGAGCAGCCGTTTGCACGGGATGTAGCGATTGACCGTGAAGGCTGGAGTGTATTGCTCTCTACGCATTATGAAACCAGCAAGCTGATTGACTTAGCAGACAATCTGCAGCCCTTTGAGGTATCCATTTTGCAAAAGTTCCGTCACCCTTGATCGAGGCAGAGGGCAGCGCCTATCCGCCATCTATCTGCTATCTATCTGCCGCCTATCAAAAGGGGTCTAGGGGTCGTTACATAGCGATCGCGTATTCGATAATACGCTGAATGATGAGAGTCCCCTTAGAAGCGGGTGAGCATATGATTTTCTATAGATAGTCTCTAGGTTTCAGGACCGTTTGAGGGAGTTCAGATGATATTTCGCTGTCTACAATTTAGGCACAGAATATGTACTGACAAACCGATAACAGGAGGCTTATTTATGAGCTTGTTAGACCAGCTAAAAACGATGACGACTGTGGTGGCTGATACAGGAGACATCGGCGCGATTGAGCAGTTTACGCCTCAAGATGCTACGACGAATCCTTCTTTGATTACAGCAGCGGCCAAGCTACCTCAGTATCAGAGCATCGTAGATGAAACGTTGACTCAAGCGAAGAAAACATTGGGAGAGGGTGCTTCTGATACGGAAGTGGCCAAAGAAGCCTTCAAGCACTTGGCGGTTGCCTTTGGTAAGCGCATCCTAGAAATTATTCCTGGCCGCGTCTCTACTGAAGTTGATGCACGCTTGTCTTACGATACAGAAGGGACGCTAGCGACCGCCCGTGAGCTGATTGGTGAGTACGAGGCTGCTGGGATTAGTCGCGATCGCATCCTGATCAAAATCGCCTCTACCTGGGAAGGCATCAAAGCCGCAGAAATCCTTGAAAAAGAAGGCATCCACTGCAACCTGACGCTACTCTTTGGTCTGCACCAGGCCGCGGCTTGCGCCGATGCCAAAGTAACTCTAATTTCTCCTTTCGTCGGTCGCATTCTCGACTGGTACAAAGCAGACACTGGCCGCGACAGCTACCCACCATCTGAAGATCCTGGCGTACTCTCCGTCACAGAAATCTACAACTACTACAAGAAATTTGGCTACGAAACCGAGATTATGGGCGCGAGCTTCCGCAATGTCGATGAGATTAAAGAGTTGGCAGGTGTTGATCTGCTAACAATCTCGCCCAAGCTACTAAAGCCTCTATCTGAAACAGACGGTGAGCTGGCGCGTAAGCTAAAGCCTGAAGATGCCAAGGCAATGGAGATTGAAAAGCTCTCTGTAGATAAAGAGACGTTTGATCAGATGCATGAGAGCGATCGCATGGCCAACGACAAGCTAGATGAAGGCATCAAGGGCTTCACCAAGGCACTCGAAGAGCTAGAACAGCTACTAGCAGACCGCGTCAGTCAGATGGGCCAGCAGCCGGTTAGCGTATAGGCTCCCATAGACTCTCAGGCCCTGCGCTTACAGCTGAGGCTTTTGTAATCTCAGCTGTCAGGGAGCATGTTCTAACGTAAAGCATGGATGATATGGCGCTTGTAGTCCAAAAACTCAGGCGTCAATTTCATTTCCAGATCACGGTGCGCAGGGAGAGAGATTTCTACGGTTTCGCGCAGTTTGCCGCTTTTGTCCATCACATGAACGCGTTGCGACAAGAAGATAGCTTCCTCAACGTCATGGGTAATCATAAACACCGTAATTTGAGACTTTCTCCAAAGCTCGTGAAAAAATTCTTGCAGCTGCTCTTTGGTTTGTGAGTCGAGTGCGCCAAAGGGTTCGTCCATTAGCAACACTTCTGGATCGTTGGCGAGGGCGCGGGCGATCGCAACTCGCTGCTTCATCCCCCCAGATAGTTCTTTCGGATAGGCTTTTGCACAGTCACTCAGCCCAACAATATTGAGATAATACTCAACCTTGCTGCGCTGCTCAGACTGAGGCATTCCTTTCAGGTCTAGTCCAAACGCAACATTCTTTGCCACAGACAGCCAGGGAAAGAGCGTATAGTTCTGAAACACCATGCCACGATCTGCCCCAGGACCAGGCACTACTTCTCCATCAACAAGCACTTCACCCGAGGTTGCTTTCACCAGTCCTGCTGCGATATTTAACAGCGTAGACTTTCCACAGCCAGAGGGCCCAACAATACAGCTAAACTCATTGGATACCAGCTGTACGCTCACATCATCAACCGCTACATTCGCTTGTTTTCCCTTTCTAAAAATCTTGGTGATGTGGCGAATTTCTAGCTTCGCTGCACTGGTTACTCTATTCGGTTGCCCAAGCGTGGTCGGAAAGGTAGTCATGTCGATAGCAGCAGAAAAATTAAATCAAGAAATCAGACAAAACAAGCCAGCGATAACGGCTCGCTAGCTTGTTTTAGATTCAGCCCAAGGTAGACACAGCCGAAATATCAGCTTAAAGAACAAATCGGTTGCTAGCCCAATCGCTAAAATCACCAGAATACAGAAGAGGACTTTATCGGTTTGTAGAAATCGCTGCGAGTAAATGATTTTGAAGCCTAGCCCCTTTTGCGCGGCAATCAACTCAGAGATAATCAGAAAGTTCCAAGCGCCCGCTACGTTCAGCTTAAGCGCATCAATAATATTAGGAAGCGTGGCTGGTAAAATAACTCGAAAAAGCAAGTCTCTTCGAGTGGCCCCCAAGGTATAGGCTACGTTTAGTGTTTCATCGGGAATAAACTTCACGGCGTCCGAAATCATCGTCGCGTTGTAAAAAACAATCCCCAGAAAAATGATGATTATTTTAGGAGATTCTCCTAACCCGGCCCAGATGATGATGAGCGGGACAAAGGCGTTAATGGGGGCGTATCTGACCGTCCTAAAAAAGCCCCCGAGCAAGCCGTCCATGCTGTAGAACGTGCCCATCGCTAGCCCGACCGGAATGCCTACAACCGCCGCGGCGATAAACCCAGCCAATACCATCAAAAAGCTCGCTGCGATGTCTGCAAACAGAGCTTCTGTTCGCAGCATATCAATCCCTGTTGCAAGGGTAGCTGTTGGCGTAGGCAAAAACTTAGGGTTTACAAACCCGCCGTAGCTTAAAAAACACCAGATGATAACCGGAACCAGCAGCGACAGCGTTGTAAGCACTGGGCTGAGCCAGCTGGGAAAGCCTTGACGAATGCTCCAAAAAACAGAGGGCTTAAGATAGCGTCTCCTACCGTAACTTTTTCCATAACTCAAGGGGAGTACCTGCCTGATAGACGAAGGACTATGCCTGATATGCCTCGACAAACTGAGGATCAATCAGTGATGCAATATCGCCAGGGTCAGTTTCGATTTGGCCTTCAGCGAGTAAGAAAGCCGCCAGTTCACTCAGCGGTTCGACCAGATAAGTATCGCTATCTGGCCTAGCGAGCATGTCCAAATTATCTTCTACACTCGGAATTTTTACGCCCCCCAGGTCGCTAGCGAGCTCCTCCGTAGTCACTTCTAGCTCTGCAGCGCCGATTTCCAGCGCCTCTTCTGGACTATCGGTCATGAACTGTGTTCCTTTGAAAATAGCGTTGACGAAGGCCTGCACAGCGGCTGGATTTTCTTCGATAAACGCAGTATCAACCAGGTACAGGTCAATAATGGCAGTCGGCATCTGAGACGAATCATAGATGATACGACCGTCTTCTATAGCGCGATCGGTCTGCTGCAGGTAGGGTGAGTAGCTAACTGCGATATCAACGTTGCCTGATTCGAAAGCTGCTGCCGCCGCTGCCGGATCCGCGTTCACCACTTCAATGTCGTCCTTGGTAAGTCCAGCTTCTTTAAGCACCTGAAGCAAGAAGAAGTAGCTTACCCCTGTTGTATCAACAGCAATCTGCTGACCTCTAAAGTCTTCAATACTTTCAATCCCGTTACGCGCCAAGATGCCATCGCCACCGACTGAATTGTCTTGTACTAAAACAATCTTGAAGTCTTTCCCCTGAGATTTCATCAAAACTGCTTCTGAACTTACAGGGGCTACGCTGTCGATATTCTCACCTAAGAACGCGGAGATGTAATCACCGCTGGCGCCAAACAGGCTGAGTTCAAAGTCAAGACCTTCTTCTTCAAAGAAGCCTTTCTCCTGCGCGATGTATAGCGGTACCTGCCCAACCCAGGGCGCTGAGCCCATGGACATCGCTAAGCTACCGGCTGCTGTGCCCTCTGTCCCCTCTTCTGAACCGGCTGATTCTGAGCTATCTGGGCTTTCTTGAGGTTGGCAAGCATGTAAAACAACTGCGCCGGTGGTACCCGCCATCAGCTGAAGAACGTGACGACGGCGAATCATGCGAGAGGGCTGAGTCATAGGAGAGGGTTGTCTTTTCAATGGGGCGTAAGGGAAAGGGTGAAAGAACAGGCAATGTTTAGCATTGTTCTTTCCCAAGCGTGAAATTCAAGATCACTAGCTGGAGAATAATAGATTCATCTGCCGTAAGGCATAGATGATGAACCTATTAACGACTCATTAGAGCCAATTATGAGGCGCTATGCGGTATCTTTTCATACGGTTCCTCTTGTAGAGTCCTCTATCCGCATTAGAACCACTCATCCTTCGCTTCAGCCTTCGTGTTCGTGTTGCGCTCAGGGGTCTCTCGCTCGAAGTGAAGGTGAATAGACCGTGATTGCTCTCCATCAGCCGCCACCGCTCGAATTGGATAGTCGATTTGGCCATCGGGGAAGGCAACGTGGAAGCGGAAGGTGCCGTCTGGGTTGAGCGGAACTACACGATCGCCGACTGTCAGCGTTGCCGTGGGCTCTGTTGCACCGTACACAATCAGCTCCGCGTCGGCAACTAGCCAGAAATTACGCGATCGCCCAGGCAACGCAGACCCGCCTGAGCCAATCCCTGACATATTGAGTCCAGACACGTTTAGCCCGGATGCATTCAGCGCAAACCCAGGAGCCGCAGCACCTGGAATCCCCGACACATTGCCAGACGCCGTCAGCGCGCCAGGTGCTACGTGGGGCATAGAGCCATAGAGCGAACCCGCAACGCGCAGTGCTTCTTGGCCCTGTGTTAGCGCAAAAATGTCGTCATAAATTTGCGGTAGATCGTCAACCGCTTCGTCGCTGGCTTTCTCTGGAGAGTAGGGCTGACCCAAGTCACCAAAGGTACGACCAACCAGGCTTTCGCTCCAGTCTATAGTTACGAACTGATCTTTGACCCAGTCTGACGGATAGATGGGGGGGACCCGAATAGAGGCTGAGCGTGCCAAAAGCAGCCAGCGGTCGTCAGCAGTCAGGTAGCCAATTTCTGCAATGTAGTCGCGATCGCTCACTGGCATCTCCAAATACCAGGAACGCGCCATTTCATGACAGTCTTGCTGCTGCATACTGTGGGGCGCTGCCGAAGATAAATCGACATCGGTAACGTCGTACAGCCTGATCATCAGACGCTGGCCGCCCTGCTGTCTTAGCTCTTCTTTGTGCTCGTTCGACACATCCCAATAGGTATAGGCCCACTTAGGATCGCGCGGCAATAAAACAATTCGACTTTCACCATAGCCTTCGGGTAACTCCGGTAGACCAACATCTACCGTGGCTAATTCTTCAATGCTCAGAGAGCTCAGAGGGCTAGGGTCTTCCATATTATTTGTACTGTTTATAGATGAATCAAAAGTGGATGGCTCAGAGGTGGGAACCTCTGCTAGGTTGGCCGCTTCTACGGGGGCGGTTGTCGCTGCGGCCTCCCCAAAAATCACAGCATTTTCGCTGATGATGGTTTCTCGGGTCGGCTCAATGTCGAGAATGGTCTCTGTCTCAGCAATGACGGTGTCACGAGTGGGTTCGATATCGAGAATGGCTTCTGAATCAGCGATCAGGGTGTCGCGGGTGGGTTCAGTATCCTCATCATTTCCTGCGGCGGCTACGCTGGCTGTAGCACCGACCGCCGCCCCAGCTAGACCTGCGGCGGCTGCGCCTGCCAAGCCCAAGCCTGCTGCCATGGGCTCTAGGACAGGTCCGCTGTCCGCTGCGCCTTCACCGATAGGCTCAGCAGTCGGCTCAGTCGGTTCAGTCGGCTCACTCGGCTCACTCGGCTCACTCAGCTCGCTCGGTTCACCCGACTCAGTAGGATCTTCGCCCAAGCTGAGATCGATGTTGTCGTCCCATTCGTCGTCGTCATCGGCTTCTATGTCCGCATCCAAGCCTGAGAGCATGGCACCTCCCAGAACGGCCGCGCCGCCGAGAGCCGCTGCGCCGCCTGCGCCACCTGGAGTTGACAGGTCAAGATTGGTTCCTTCTAGATCGGGAGACTCTAGGTCTGTGGACTCGTGCAGCGGTAGGCTTTGTGCGCTGATTGGCTCGCTAGGTTGTTCAGCCCCTGAGACTGGGCTACCTGGTGCGCCCAGCGTCACTGATCCTTCTGTGCTGCCTGTTGGAAGAGGCGCGGAGGATAAGCTGCCTTCCTCAGTTGCCAGAACACGAGAATCGTCAGTGACGCGGTCGGTAGAGATAACTGACTGCGCTCGGGTAGAAACTTCCCGATTCGTTTCTGGGTCGGTAGCTGGTGGGGGGACCGTCGCGGTGGGCGCGGTCTGCCGAATAGCTTCGGTATTTTGTGATTGACGCTTTCTGCCCAGTAGCCACCAAAGTCCACCGCCTAAAAGCGCCAGTAGCGGAATCAGCCATAGCCAGGGGGAAGGACCTACAGCGTCTCCAGCCGTGTTTCCATCCGCAGCGTTGCCGTCCGTGGTATTTGCAGCGGCGACACTTTCACCAAAGGGTAGCCCGTTAAGCCCCCATAGTCCTCTGCGACCGTTACTGCCTGCCGCGAACAGTTTGTCATCCGATTCAAACCTTAAATCAGTGACCGCGCTGTCTTCCCCAACGATGGCTGGAAACACTGGACCTATGGGTTCTCCATCCGTGCTCCAGTAGCGAACATTGCCTGAGCTAGTACCGGTTGCCAGCGTTTCTCCATCAGGGCTAAAGGCGATCGCAGTAACGGCTCCCCCTGCGCCTCGCAGCGGTGTAAGGTTTCCAGCTTCGTCTTCAATTACCGCCAGGTTTTCTTCGGTCGTACGAGCGGTGAGAGCACCGTCTGGGCTGGTTGCCGTGGGCAGCGGCCCCTCTATATCAACCGCAGCTGCTTCTTCCGCATCGCGAACTTCTTCTACGGCTGCCTGCCCGTCTGCGCCTGTTGCCACGCCCAAAAACCCTTGAACGCTCTCTATCGGATCGTCTAAATAAACGTAGTTACGTGACTGCGAAAATGGATAGGCTGGGTTATCAGGTAGGGTCTGGTGCATGGAGATGATCTTGACATCATCATTGCTCATAACCTGGTTGGCGATCGCATAGCCAATTCCATCCGTACCCAGGGCCTCTACCACCGCGTCGGTTTCGTCTTCTGCGACCGGGTCGGCGGTGCTGCCAGTGACAAACGGTGCCGACTGAAAGGTGGGATAGCTTTGAAAAGCCTGACGCGTATCGCTAAAGTCAGGCCGATCGACAAACCGAATCGGGCCAGGTTCGCCACCTAGTTCAGACCAATCGGTAATTTCGCCGCGAAAAATTTGGCCAAACTGCTCAAAGGTAATGTCACCGTCAAACGGATTGTCTGGGCCAACGATAATAGCGATTTTTTCACGGGCGATCGCCACCGCGTTGAGTCCAGACGCCTGTTCTGGTTCTGTCAGCGGTCGCCCAATAGCGGCTAGATCAATCTCACGATCCAGCAACCGAGCGATCGCGATATCGCTACCGTTAGCCTCGCTTTGGACTTCAGCGTCCTCGTATTGTTCTTGAAACTGTTCGGTGAGCGCTTCATTCATTGAGCGCATGCTACTAGAGCCATCAATGAGCAGCGCCTCGGCCCCGTCAAGCGACGCAGGCAAGGTAAACTCAGCCGCCGAGTCAGCTTGAGCTAGGAGTAAAGCTGAAGAGCGAGCCGGTGGCGTCCCCTTGGAGATAGTCGCAGAAGCTGCTGGCTGAACCGGCATAGCAAAGGCCGTCAGCAAGCAAAGCTTTGCGAGAATAGAACGGTTAACGCGCATCATAAAGCCTAGGTTTCAAGATTATGAAATTACCTTAATATCTCAGTGATTCTTCTGAGAGTCAATCGTATGGGTTGAAAACAAGAGGACTTTTTTTGACCTCTAAATTAGTCAAAGTCCGATATTTCAGCTTTTTCCTAGTTTTGTAGACCTGTATAGAGCGCGGCTTAAACTCTACTTTTTTCTTTTTCCGGAACGTTTTTTCTGCCCTGATTTCAGTCCCGACTTTCGGCCGGCTTTTTTGACTGTTTTATGCGAGTGAGTCCCTCCCGGTTTGGTTTGGTGACTGCCAAAATATTTCTCGCTGCGATAGCGCAGCCAGATCCTCAGCTGCTGAGGAATCTTATCTTTTTGCGCTTTGCTCAGCTGGTTGTAGAGTGCGATCGCTTTTTCCCTTTCATGACGGCACGGGCCGTTGCGATGCGCATCCCAAAGACCTTTGGCCGCTCGAATTCGGCGACAGGTTTCTTTCACTAAGGCGTCGCCTTCTAAAGGGCCCTGAGGTTGCTTTTTCGATTTGGCCATTGCTTTAGGGATGGGAGATGGTGAATGGGAAAGGGGGGATTTGAGGAATGAGAGAGTGACTGGCTCTGTAGCATAGGCAGCAGGAGATAGACAGCAGAAGTATGGGCAGTAGACACAGCAGACGCTCGATTAAAACTGTCAACCTGCTGCCTAGCGCTGAGCGAATCCTGGGCTATATTGCACTCTAACTTTGTCTATTTTAAGCAATGGCTAATACCTCTGCGACAACGCACGATCATCATCACCGTTCCACTGAACATAGCTCGACGTGCGGCCAGGCCGGTTGTCATCATCACGGCGTGCCCTCTACACCCGAGCAGGTGCGATCGCTCAAAATCGCTCTCGTCTTTGTGACCTTTTTCTCTGCGGCAGAACTCTGGGTCAGTTTGCACACCAACAGTCTGTCTTTGCTCGCAGATGCAGGGCATATGGTGTGTGATGTGTTTGCGATCGCGCTTTCTCTGTGGACGGCTGCTCAGGTTGCAAAAGAGAATGCCAACAGTCAAGGAATCAGTGCTGAAAGGTTGAATGCGATCGCTGCGCTGATCAACGGCGTGCTGCTGCTGCTCGTTTGTAGCTGGCTGGGCTGGGAAGCAATAGAAGAATTGCGATCGCCACCGACAGAAATTCTCAGTCAGCCCGTTGCTATCACAGCTGCTGTCGGGCTGGGGATCAACGGATTAAACGCCTACCTATTGCACAGCCATGCTGACGATAATCTGAACATGCGCGGCGCTTTTTTGCACATGTTGGCCGATGCTAGTAGCTGCCTGGGCGTATTGGTCGGGGCGGTGCTGATTGCCAAGTGTGGGTGGTATTGGGCGGATGGTGTGGTTAGTTTAGCGATCGCGCTGTTGATTGCCTCCAGCGCAGTTCCGTTAGTGCGTCAGAGCTTGACCGTGCTTAACCCGGCGGCGGCTGTGCAGGCCGATTAATCAAGCGCTGAAATCGTACTCTCGATAGACCCAGTCGGCTTAGAATACTAAAGCTTAAACACCGAAGCTTAATTTCTGGCCTTACTCGCTCTTATGAAAGTTACCTCTTGGAATGTCAACTCCGTTCGTACGCGCTTAGAGCATGTCACCCAGTGGCTAGAGGCAAATCCGGTGGATGTGCTGTGCCTGCAAGAAACAAAGGTAGTTGACAAAGATTTTCCTGAGCAGGCCTTCACAGATATTGGCTACCACGCTTACTTCTACGGTCAAAAGTCGTATAACGGCGTTGCGTTGATTAGCAAGGAGCCACTGAGCGATGTGCAAAAAGGGTTTAGCGCAGTCATCGACGAAGAGACGGTTGGTGACTTAGATGCCCAAAAAAGGGTTATCAGCGGTGTGCTAGGCAATGTGCGAGTGGTGAATCTGTATGTGCCCAATGGGTCTGCAATCGGCAGCGAAAAGTACGATTACAAATTGAACTGGCTGGCGCTACTAAAACAGTATTTAACGCTGCAGTTAGAAGCTTACCCAAAACTAAACGTCTGTGGTGATTTCAACATCGCGCTAGAAAACAAAGATATCTACACCGATAAAAGGAGAGATAAACACATCATGTCTTCTCCAGCAGAGCGCGAGACCCTACGCGATGTTCTCTCCATTGGCCTATCAGATGCCTTTCGCAAGTTCACCGACGAAGGGGGACACTTTAGCTGGTGGGACTACCGCTCAGGCTCATTCGCCCGCAATACCGGATGGCGCATCGACCATCACTATTTGTCATCAGCGCTATACGAGCAGGCGATCAGCTGCACAATTGATATAGAGCCCCGAGGGTTAGAACGTCCGAGCGATCATACGCCAGTGACAGTTGAATACTGATTTACCAGCATCGCCTACATCAAAATCATCATATGACGAGCCAAGCGAAGAGTTCTCCTATCGTCAATTTGAAATCTCCTGCAAACTCAGGCACGGGCAGCACAGTTTCTGGAGAATTATCTGCCAGATCGTAAATGACGGGATGTTGACCTACACGATAGACATACACCGCGTCTTCAGTGGGTGAAATCAGCCATCCCATTTGCGTGTCATTCTCCAGACAGCGCAATATTTTCTTGATGACTTTTGAATGCTTTTTCCCAGGAGAGAGAATTTCGATAGTCCAATCTGGCGCAATCAAAAAGGCATTTTCTACTCTGCCATTTTCCTTGCGAGGAATTCTGTTCCAAATAAAAACTGAAATGTCTGGAACGATTGAACTCCCATCAAAAGTACAGCGAAGTTCGGTAAATGCTGCTGCAACTTTTTGATTCTTCAACCCACTGTTGATAGCGGATGCCAGTTCAACTTGGATAGTGCTATGTTCTCCTTGCGGCATCGGCTTTTGGCTAATTTTTCCCTCGAAATATTCACTAGCAGGCTTCGTCTCTGGCATTGCCAGGAACTCTTCTAGTGTGAGGGGTTTAACAGGGGTTTGTACCATGTTGACAATCCTGGCTATGACTTTGCAGCCTCTCTCTATGAAAACATTTCCACGTCACTAAAAGTCGTGAGTGAAGTCTGCTTATTCTATCGATTGATAGTGAGTACAGTCGCTACAAGGACCACTGGGGTTAATTGCGCAGCGGACAAGCTCGGAGCGGGCGTTGTAGGTGCAAGTAATATCGCCGATAACCCAAGCACCGTTGAGTAGGGTGCGTTCGTCGGGGACGGAGGTTTGTTTAACGTGGACGACAGCTTTGTGGAGATAGTAGCGGCCTAGCTTGAGCTGGTACTGGTGGCGACGTACCAAAATTTGATAGGTTTTACCGTCGATATCGACGTAGGTGCCAGGGTAAAGGCTGCGATCCATTTTGATATGACCCAGCACTTCTTTGGAGCTACTGAGAACGATATCGGTGGGTAGAGCTTTTATCTCCATGAATAAATAATAGCGAATGTATTACACAGATGCTTACGGAGAAATGCTTGCAAAGAAGCGCTGACGCTTACAGAGAAGGGCATCCCCCATCTAGAAAGACGGGAGATGCCCAGCCAGTTATTAGCTAGTCACAAGCTATAGCTAGTCGCAAGCGAGTCATGAGGCTTACTTCTTAGCAGCTTCCTGACGCTCTTTGGCCTCTTTGATCACTTCTTCAGCGACGTTCTTAGGACATGGCGCGTAGTTGCCAAACAGCATGGAGAACTGGCCACGACCAGAGGTCATGGTGCGCAGGTCACCGATGTAGCCAAACATTTCGCTCAAGGGCACGTCTGCCTTGATGCGTACGCCCATAGGGTTAGAAGACTGAGACTTGATCATGCCGCGACGACGGTTGAGGTCACCGATCACATCACCCATGTGGTCGTCAGGGGTAAATACGTCTACGTTCATGATGGGCTCAAGAATCTGAGGACCCGCCTTGGGGAAGGATTGACGGTAGGCAGACTTAGCAGCGATTTCGAAGGCGATCGCACTAGAGTCAACCGCGTGAAAACCACCATCAGTTAAGGTTACTTTCACATCTACCATTGGGTAGCCAGCCAAAGGCCCTTTCTCCAGGCTAGTTGCGAACCCTTTCTCAACCGCAGGCCAGAATTCACGGGGCACATTACCACCTGTCACCTTAGACTCAAACTCAAAGCCAACGCCGACTTCAGACGGCTCAATGGTATAGTCAATCTTGGCAAACTGACCTGAACCACCCGACTGCTTCTTGTGGGTGTAAGAATCGTTGAGCACCTTCGTGATGGACTCACGATAAGCCACCTGTGGCTTACCCACTTCCACTTCTACGCCGTGTGTTCGCTTGAGAATGTCCACCTTGATATCGAGGTGAAGCTCACCCATCCCTTTAATGATGGTTTCGCCGCTTTCCTGGTCAGTCTCAACATAGAAGGAAGGATCTTCTTGAACCATTTTGCTCAAGGCAATACCCATCTTCTCTGAGCCGCCTTTTTGCTTTGGCTCAATCGCAATCGAAATAACTGGCTCGGGGAACACCATCGGTTCAAGCGTTGCTGGGTTTTTCGGATCGCACAGGGTGTGACCGGTCTGTACGTTCTTCATACCCACGATGGCAACAATGTCACCTGCTTGGGCCGTATCGATTTCCTCACGAGAGTCAGCGTGCATTTCTACAATGCGACCAACGCGCTCAGTTTTGCCTGTAAAGGTATTGAGAATGGTGTCGCCTTTACTGAGGGTGCCGGAATAAATCCGAGTAAAGGTGAGTGCGCCGTAACGGTCGTCCATGATTTTGAACGCCAATGCACGCAACGGTGCATCAGGTGTTACTTTCGCAACGCCACCTGTCTCATTACCTTCAAGGTCTACTTCAGGCTGAGGACGAACTTCTGTCGGGTTGGGCAAATAGTCTACAACCGCATCTAGAACGTTCTGAACACCCTTGTTCTTAAAGGAAGATCCGCAGTAGGTAGGGAAGAAGGTCAGCTCACGGGTTCCTTTACGAATGCACTTCTTAAGCGTGTCGATATCAATCTCTTCGCCTTCGAGATACTTCTCCATGACGTCGTCATCGACTTCAACAGCGCCCTCAATGAGCATTTCGCGGTACTCAGCCACCTTTTCCTTCATATCTTCAGGAACGTCGGTGATTTCGTAGTTCATGGGCTCGCCAGAATCATCCCAAATCCAGGCTTTTTCAGTCAGCAAATCAACAACGCCAACGAAGTCGTCCTCGATACCGATAGGCAGCACCATGACCAGAGGCTTAGCGGCGAGGATTTCGTCTACCTGCTTTACAACGCTGTAGAAGTCCGCGCCGGTACGGTCTAGCTTGTTGACGTAGATGATACGAGCAACTTTGGAATCGTTCGCATAGCGCCAGTTGGTTTCAGACTGAGGCTCTACACCACCTGAGCCGCAAAATACACCAATGCCGCCATCTAGTACTTTCAGGGAGCGGTAAACCTCAATGGTGAAATCTACGTGGCCGGGGGTGTCAATAATGTTGAGCTGGTGGTCTTTCCAAAAGCAGGAGGTCGCCGCAGACTGAATGGTAATGCCGCGCTCTTGCTCTTGGTCCATGAAGTCTGTCGTCGCCGCACCATCATGAACCTCACCGATCTTGTGGATTTTACCGGTAAGCTTCAAGATTCTTTCGGTTGTAGTGGTTTTGCCCGCGTCTACGTGGGCAAAGATACCGATATTCCGGTAGCGGGTCAGGTCTTTCATGGTGATTCTTTAGTTGAATTTTGGAAACTTTCGGCACACCGCGCCAAGAAACTGACAGAGGCGGTGCTTACAAAATGGACGGTCAGCACATCTATCAATGGTACTAACTGTTAAACATTGTAAATTATTTTGTCATGGACGTGGCGACGGTTTCTGGGGTGATACTACGACCACATTTTCTTTTGAGAAAAGAATTAAGGGCGCTAATTGAGGGTACTAGCGCAGAGTACTAACGCCTAGCGCTACAGCCTTCATGCGCCTCGCTATCGGGTGAGCACTTTTTCAGCGGGCGTTGACCGATAGGTGGGGATGTAATTTGCCAAAAAAGAGAGCGGGTTGCTCATGTTCTCCGCGAAGCCTAGAATGCCTGAGTCGCGCCACTCATAAGCAATTTTTCCGTCCGTATCGATCAAAAAAGTCGCGCCGCGCTGCGTTAGATAAGCCGCGTCCGGTACGTACGTTTTCCAACTACCCAATACTTCAGCCATATTCCGTAGCCGCAAGGTCGCTAGCTCGAAAGGTCGCTGGAATCCTTTGCCACCTGCTGCTTTAAATACATCACCTTTCAGTGCGGGCAACGGCGTTGCCTTTACTACTTCATCGTCCGCAATCAGCTGAGGCGCGTTTTTGTCTCCTGTATAGCCTCTAAATACTTCCTTGAGCGTGCCAGGGCTACCAATGCCCATGCACATGAGCAACAGGTTCAGGTAGCCGTCTTGCTGAGGCGTCGTTCCTGGCAAGGTCGCAGTAAGCCCTTTATACAGATTCAGCTGTTGATGAATAGAGGCTGTCGGGTCAATGTGCAGATGCTTAGCGGGAAAGCCAGTGTAGTGACAGAACTTTTCTCCGGCGGTGCGATCGCCGATCCCCACCGCGCGTACCTGAATATTGGCTGACTCTAGCTGAGTGCGATCGCGCTCAATCCACCAGGCATACTCTAGCGGATCAAAATCTCCTAGCTGCGGCCATACCAGCAACAGAATTGGCTTAGAGGACTCACAATCTTCAAACAAAGATACCGTTTGTCCATCGCTCACTCTTACTAGGGCAGCACCCTTCAAAACTGAAAGCGTATCCATAAAGCACCTCAAAAAGTTAGCCTAGCCAAACTACTGTCTGACTAGGCCGTTAGAATATCATCTCAAAAAACAGATTGAAATGAATGATACCTTGAGTTCAAATGAGCGAACGAGAGCCCTCGCTATATCTCTTTTCAGGCTTCTTGAAAAAAGTCTTCCTGCGGCACCCAAACAGAAACAGAGCCTGCCTCGCAGCAAAAGTCTGCCCAGCCATCTTCATCAGTGGTAACAGGTTCGCTAACGTGTCCAGTAATGTCGATGTAGGTGTAGTCAGGGTGACCAATATCCATCCGCTTAACGCCAGCATCACCGTTGCTCATCACAACTGCCATTCCGCCCGGATTACCCTGCGTGCCAAGCCGGGTCCAGCCAATCGTATTGGGATGATCAAAATAGTCGTACTGCGGGCCATAGCTGTAGGTATGACGGGCCTTGAGAAACTTATCGATTAAGAACTGATGAGAATCCAATACGATCTTGTGCGCTTCACCATCGTCACCTTCATCAACATACTCAGCGCCGTAATAATCTCCATAGAACACACAAGGATAGCCGTCTCGACGTAGCAAAATAAGCGCATATGCTAGCGGCTTAAACCACCCTTCGACCCAAGACTCTAAGGCTTGTAAGGGCTGAGAGTCGTGATTATCTACGAGAGTCACAGCAAGCTCAGGGCGATCCTGCACCAGCGTATTGTCGAAAATGGTGCTCATGTTGTAATGGCTACCACTCAAGCTGGCATGGTGAAAGTTGTAGTGCAAAGGCGCATCGAACAAGGTCACCATGTCACTGGTGAGTTCAATAAACCGGTGAAGATCTGCGATGTTACCAGACCAATATTCACCCACAGAAAAGAGTGTTCTACCGCTGTAGCGTTGAACGTGCTTCATCCATTGTGGAAAGAAGCCAGCACGAACGTGCTTCACCGCGTCAAACCTGAAACCGTCAAGATCGATGGTGTCTACATACCACTCACCCCATCGTTTGATGGCGTCTGTTACTTCCGGATTGTACAAATCAAGGTTACAACCCATCAGATAGTCAAAACTACCTTTCTCTAAATCAACCTGATCGTGAAACTCTTTTCCTTCAAACAGATAAACAGCTTCAAAATCATCATCTTCATAGCTGTCATAATCTGTTGCATTGAAGTGCCACCAGTGCCACTCCATATCAGAATATTTTCCATTGCGACCTGGAAACGTGAAATGAGTCCAGCTCTTAATAGTTGTTTCTTCACCAATCTCTTGATGCCTATCATCAGGAGAACAGGGCGTTGCTTTGAATTCTTCTTCTTTGTCTGCACCCATCATGTGGTTCAGAACAATATCAGCATAAACAGAAATTCCGGCTTCCTTAGCCTGTTTGATGGCACCTACGTATTCGTCTTTTGTACCGTACTTTGTTCGTACTGTCCCCTTTTGGTCAAACTCTCCTAAATCGTAGCGATCATAAACGCCGTAGCCTACATCGTTAACGCCGCCAGTGCCTTTGTACGCTGGGGGTAACCACACTGCGGTAATCCCCTTTTCAGAAAGCTCATCTGCCTTCTCTGCTAGTTCGTTCCATAGCGAGCCGTCAGGCTTTACATACCAGTGGAAGAACTGCATCATCACGCCATTGGTTGCTGTGCTGTGGGTCGTGTACATATACAAAAAAGAGAATGTCGAAAGAACAAAGTAGTTCATCACTACTTATCGTTGCCTTGGTCTCTATTTCATGCATTAACCTCAAGTATGAACTTGTGTAATTCAGAATGGATAAAACAAGCCGAAATCGTAAATCTTTATTAACTTTTTAAAAATGTGAGAGCAGATCCACTCAGAGCAAGTTATAGCAAATGGAAAACAATTAGGCAAGTTTTCTTGTTCGGATAGATCCTGATCGCTCCTATTTTCTTCCTTTAAGCAGAGCTCTTACTCAGATAGCGTGCGCCTTTTGGCATGATTGTTGTTGAACTGTTAGGAGAATTTGCTAAATCTGCTTAGGGAGGGTTCCCAAAAGCATTCACTCTTTTTCATCTATCCTCCGGAATTTTTTCCTAGATTGAACGGATAACACGCTTTGTGAGGCGATCGCACCAAGTCTTCCATCGCTGAAAGCCATTGCTGTGAGACTATTAGAGCGATTTTATTACAACACGGTAAGAATGATTTGACAGCCACACCGAAACAGATTTCTCTACACAAATAAACTCAACCCGGCCCAGTTTATTTGTTGTCACAGTCTTATAGAGTCGTAAAAGACCAAAGTCGTAAAAGACCAAAGTTGTAAAAGACTAAGACATTCTGCACTGACAAGACTGTTGTTCAACAATGTTCTGTTTTATGGAGCATTGACCTCAAAATTTGACCTCAAAATTAAGTTGAGGCAGAAGCGGGTATTGGCTTTGAGTCGGTATCTTGACTGTTTTCTGAAGCACGTGTTTTTGAAGCGCCTGCCTGATTGTCTTTAAAGGACTGCTGGCGATCGCGTATCTCCAAAAACACCAGCAACGCATTCACATCAGCCGGATTCACCCCGCCAATCCGTGTGGCCTGCCCTACGGTCAGTGGCTTTACTCTATTCAGCTTCTCTCGCGACTCCATCGACAGCGTCTCCACCGTCATATAGTCAAGATCCTGCGGCAAAGCACGATTCGCCTGACGTGAGACTAAATCAATCTGTTTTTGCTGGCGCTGAATGTAGCCCGAGTATTTGATATCAATTTCAGCACCCTCTTTTTCAACTCGGGTGAGTTCATCGTTACCTAATCCATACTGCTCTAAAGTCTCATAGTGAAATTTTGGGCGGCGGATAAGGTCAGCTAGCGTCACCGATCCCTTGATCCGCTGCTGCGTATCAGCATAGATTTGCTTGCCGATTTCCTCATTCTCTTTCACTCGTTTTTTGCTCAAGCGCTCTTTTTCTACGGCAATGTTCGCCTGCTTTTTCTGATATAGATCCCAGCGGCGATCGTCAATCAAACCGATCTCTCTGCCGAGCGGTGTCAGGCGCTGATCGGCGTTGTCTGAGCGCAGGATTAGCCGGTATTCTGAGCGTGAAGTCAAGACACGATATGGCTCACGTAGATCTTTGGTACACAGGTCATCAATCAGCGTGCCTAGGTAGCTACCCTCGCGAGGAAAGACCACCATCTCTTTCCCTTGAACCAGATGCGCAGCATTGATCCCCGCCACTAAGCCTTGACCTGCGGCTTCCTCGTACCCGGTTGTTCCATTAATCTGCCCCGCACAAAACAGACCTTCTACCTGCTTTGTCATCAGCGTTGGAAAGCACTGAGTGGCTGGAATATAGTCGTAGTCAACCGCGTAGGCAGGGCGCAGCATGGTGCAGTTTTCTAGCCCTGGGAGCGTATGTAGCATTTCAACTTGCAGCGTCTCAGGTAACCCTGTAGAGAACCCCTGAATATACAGCTCTGGGTAGTCTCTACCTTCAGGCTCAATAAATATTTGGTGACTTTCTTTTTCTGCAAAGCGCACAATTTTATCTTCGATGCAGGGGCAGTAGCGTGGACCTTTCGCTTCTACCCAGCCGCCGTAGACGGGTGATAGGTGAAGATTGTCTCGTACCAGCTGATGGGTGGCGGCGGTGGTGCGCGTCATGTAGCAAGGAATTTGCTCGCGCTCGTTCCAGACCTCGGGATCAAAGCTGAACCAGCGCACGTCGAGATCGCCTGGCTGATTCTCTAGCTTGCGGTAGTCAACAGAACGCTTGTCAACTCTGGCGGGCGTGCCGGTTTTAAGCCGCGAGGTTTCAAAGCCCAGTCGGTTGAGGGTTTCGGTCATGCCAATGGCAGCGGGTTCCCCGGCTCTGCCAGCTGAAAGGGACTTTTTGCCAACCCAGATAGTGCCATTGAGAAAAGTCCCGGTAGTCAGGATGACCGCCTTGCAGCCAAACGTCATGCCAAAGTAGGTTTCTAGGCCGATGATTTCGTCGCTTTCACCAAGCACCAGATCGGTCGCCATGCCCTCTCGCAGCGTCAGGTTTTCCTGATTTTCAACGACTGATTTCATCACAGCCGCGTATTCTCGCTTATCGGTTTGGGCCCGCAGCGCCCAGACGGCAGGACCGCGAGAGCTGTTCAGAATACGCTTTTGTAAGTAGGTGCGGTCGGCAATCTTACCGATTTCGCCGCCGAGTGCATCGACTTCGTGAGCTAGCTGCGACTTGGCGGGGCCGCCGACGGCAGGATTGCAGGGCTGCCAGGCAATGCGGTCCAGATTCATGGTGAGCAGCAGCGTTTTGCAGCCCAGCCGCGCAGCGGCAAGTGCAGACTCGCAGCCGGCGTGGCCCGCGCCCACTACGATGACATCAAATTCGTCTGAAAAGGAGACGTTCATACTGGCTTATCTGCTGACTTGCTACTTGCTACTGCTGCTGCTGACTTACGCACTGCTGCGGTAGGTCCTTTTATCCTAAGCTCATCTCATGATGAAATGCGCTCAAATGCCCGACCTATTCTAGCGATTGTCGGTCTCAATCGTTGGTTTGCGTTGGTTTTATCTTTGGTTTGAGCAAAGGGTCTATTCATAATGAGTGAGTACATCTCACCCGCGATTTGGTACATTTTTGCCTATATCAAACTCTTTTAATCAAGCTGAGCTGCAACATGAATTTTGGTCAGGTCGTTACTCACGAAAAAGAGGCCATTGTTCAGCTGTGGATAGCGCGAGTCCGTGAAGATGTCTCAATTAAAAGTACTCAAGATCTAACCTACTCTGGTGTGTTAGACAGCTTGCCATCGCTGATAGATGCGATCGCACAGCTCCTCTCACAACCCACCACAGAAGACATTCAAGCAATATTGCGCAGCGGTTTAGAGCACGGCGCGCTAAGAGCAGACCAAGGCTATGACGCCAAAGAAATTGTTAGAGAGTACGACATCCTGCGCGATGTCATTTTTGACGTCTTAGAAGAAGCGCTGCTGCAAAGTCAGCCCGTTATGCTGCTAAGAACGGTTCGGTTGATTGACGGTGCTGTCGATAAAGTCATCGCAACCGCATTGGATCGTTACACTGAAGAGCGGTTAAAAGAAGTCAATTTGCTATACGACGAAATGATTGCCAGCAATCAAGAGCTAGACCGTTTGGCACGCAACGAACAAACTAATCTAGTCTATTTGGCCCACGAGCTTAAAAGTCCACTGAGCTGCATTATTGGCTACTCAGATTTGTTCTTGCGGCAGCAGGGCAGCGGTGGCGATCCCAAGATCAGCTTTATCGAACGGGTGTTAGCCAGTGGTCGTCAGCTGTTGCAGATGATTAATGAAACGCTAGAAGTATCTTCTTACCGGGCGGGGCAGGTTGCTGTCAATCCAGCTGATGTCAATGTCTGCGAGGTGGTAGAGGAGGTCTCGCTTGTAATGGATACGCTGGCACAGCAAAAACAGCTCTCTGTGGTTACCACCTGCCCCGCGACTGCTCAGCTGGTTTGGACGGATCGAAGCCGTCTACGTCAGATTATTACTAACTTGCTGAGTAACGCGGTGCGATACACCGAGAAAGGCAGCATTCGGGTAAGCGTACAGATGAAAGCAGAGACAGTAGAAATTGCGATCGCCGATACCGGTCTTGGTATTTCAGATGAAGAACAAGATCGCATCTTTGAGCCTTTTTATCAGGGCGAAGCCGGACAGCAGCTGCCCAGTAGCACTGGACTAGGACTTGCGATCGCCTACCAAATGGTAAACCTGCTTCAAGGCAGCATTCGGCTTCAGTCGAAGACAAACGAGGGATCGACCTTCACAATTGTCCTGCCCTTGCGCTATCAGCCGCCTGAGCCGTCATCCCATAAAAGCGCTTTACCCAAGGCCAATCCAACTGAAATTCTTATCGACTGACACACCGCCATCTGCTTAGCTACAAGCCCGATTGATATAGACGCTTACTCAATATGACGACTCCACAGCTGCTTGCTTTTGACTTCGATGGCGTAATTTGCGACGGCCTAATCGAATACTTTCAAACCGCCTGGCAGGCCTATTGTCAGCTCTTTAAGCCGCCGAGCAATCAGCCACCAGAAGGCTTGGCTGAACGGTTTTACCCTTTGCGCCCTGTGATTGAAACCGGTTGGGAGATGCCTGTGCTCGTAGCCGCACTGGTAAAAGGCGCTAGCAATGCACAAATTATTGAACAGTGGCCAGAGATGGCGCTGCCCTATCTAGACGCTGCTAACCTGACCAAGGCCCAGTCTGTGCAAACGCTAGATGGGGTTCGCGATCAGTGGATTCAGCGCGATTTGCAAAGCTGGCTGGATCTACATCGGTTTTACCCTGGCATGATTGACCGATTGACCGCTCTGTTAGCTAGCGAAATACCCATCTACATCGTAAGTACCAAAGAAGGTCGATTCATCAAGGCCTTGCTGGCACAGAGCGGATTAGATTTTCCTACAGAGAGAATCTTTGGCAAAGAGGTCAAACGCCCCAAATATGAGACGCTGCGACTGCTGAAAGAGAAACATGCCGCCCAGCGCATTTGGTTCGTTGAAGATCGATTGCCAGCGCTCAAGGCAGTAGCCGCGCAGCCCGACCTAGCGAAAACGGCTCTCTTTTTGGCTGACTGGGGCTACAACCTTGATCCCGATCGTGAGACCGTCAGACAATCGAGCAGAATTCATCTATTATCGTTACAGCAAATAGTACAAAAGTTCGGCAGCTGGATATCTTGATAGTTGCCCATCTAGTAGGCCGGACATCTAGCTAGCTGAACATAATATGCCGTGCTCGATCTGACCAAGCTTGCCCGCCAAATGCAGGGCATTAGCGACCACCTCACTCAAGAAGCAGACGCCGCCCGTAGGCGAGTAGAGATTGCCCGTCAGCTGATGACGCAGGCAGCTGGCTCGCAAGGAGCGCTGGTCGATCGGCTAGATGAATGGCGCGATCGCATTCTTTTTGCCGCGGCTGAACCGATCGAGCCGCTTCATACAAAAATTCCGCTTAGCAGCGCTCCAGACTCGCATACGGTCGTTTCCGCAGACGGTTCGCAAATATCACCGAGCCACCATGAAATTGCCTACTGCTATTTGCTCAACATCAGCCGCATTATCATCCACTATGGCCAAAGCCGTTATCCGGTGCTCGACAGCATTCCAGAAGTGGTTTATCGCCCCGAAGATCTCTATGCGTCGCGCAAGTGGGGGATCCGCACCGAAGAGTGGATGAGCTTCAAGCGGACTGCCGCCGAGGCCGTTATGCTAGGCGAGCTAGGCCAGTCGGTTTGTGAGGCAAGTACGCTTAGCCCAACACTGGCGCTAACGGATGGTTCTTTAATCTATTGGTTTCTAGAACAGATTCCTGCGGCTGCTCGCGATGAAATATTGATCCCCATTTTAGAAGCCTGGGATCGCCTGCGTCAGGCTCGTATTCCGGTCATGGGTTACATCAGCGCCTCGCGCAGTGGTGAAGCCCTAAACTTTTTGCGCCTGTGCGCTTGCCCTTACGAAGCACCAGACTGCCTGACTCACTGCGCCGACCAGCGGGCCCAAATGCCCTGCCAAACGTTTGCACCGCTGCGAGACGTCACGCTTTGGTCCACGTCTTTATCGCCTGGCGAGCGCGGTCCGCTGTGGAAAAGCTCTGCTGATATTCTGGGCTGCTATGGCGATCACGCCGTGTACTTTTGCTATGTCAACGTTGGTGCGGAAGTGGCACGCGTAGAGTTTCCTCAGTGGGTAATCGAAGATCGCACGCTGCTCGATTCCGCTTTGAGCCTGATGCTAGCTCAGGTACAAAAAGGGTTTGGCTATCCGGTGGCGCTGGCTGAAGCGCACAACCAGGCAGTCGTGAAGGGTGGCGATCGCACCCGATTTTTCACCCTGCTAGAGCAGCAAATGATCCGCGCAGGTCTCAAAAATGTAGGGACCTCCTTCAAAGAAGCTCGCAAAAGAGGCAGTATCGCTTGAGTTAATGGATGGTCACCGACAGCCCGCGTTGCTTCATAGCCTGCTGAATGTGACTGAGCTTCACAGTTTTGGCGTTTTTCGACTGAGCGATCGCAATCGCCCCTTCTGCCAACAGTTGAATCTCACCGCCACTGACCTTTAGCTGCGTCGCCAGATCCATCCAGTCGATTTTAGAACTACAGGTAATGCCCGAAAAAGCCTGTCGCCACATCATTTTACGGGCGACTTTATAGGGCATTGGTAGGCTCACAGTCGCTTCTATTTGTTGACGCCACCGAGCTTGAACCGTATGCAGGTAGCGGGCACTCAACAGCGTAATACCAGGTTCAGACTTACGGGCGGTTAGCCACTGCTGAAGCTGCGCTCTAGAAGGCCGATATGGCTGGTCTTCGTCGTTGCGATCGCGGCCAAACCAAACGGCAGCAGACTTGATGAGCAGCACCGGATAGCGCGCAGAATCTAAAGATTGAAGGACCTCTAGCCAATGTTCAGGGTAGACCTGTGCTAGATCTAGCTCGCTCAGTGATTGCTGTAGAGATGTTGCGATCGCCCCTGCCGACATTGTTTTCCCGGTCCCGGTTTCTCCTACTAAAAGGGTCGTCTGCCCAGTGTCCGCCTTCGTTACAAACCCTGCGGACGTTTGCTGGCTGAGCGTTTGCAGCTGGCTGAGCACCGACGTTGGCAAAATCAGCTGATCCCAAGCAACCTCTGGCTGACGAATTTTGACCGCCCGGGTAGCCGGTGTGGGAGCGGGCAACGCGAGCAGCGGCTCGGGTGTGGCCAACCGCTGAAACAGGACATCTTGATCGGGCTGTTCCGCGAGCAAATAGTTAACCCACTCATCGCTAAGCTGCAAGTAGCTGGTCAGCTTACTCCCTGGTCGCAGTGAAACGTAGCGCAGGATCTTTTTTTCAATCAAGGACTCAGGGCCCGTCAGCTTAGCTCTAGCCCGGCGACGCTCTAAATCGTTTCGGCAGAGCAGTCGCAAGGCCAAATCCACCATGGGTAAATCGGTAGCAGTGCCTTTCTCTTCTCCGGTTTGCAGAAAGTGGTACAGCCGCCCGTAGCGCCGATTGACTTCGGGGGCTAGCACCATCAGCAGTAAGTTTTTCTCAAACAGCGTCAGGTTCAGATAGTGGCGTAGTGACGGCAGCGCCAGCACAATATTGTCTTGGGCGCTAATTTGAATGCGCCTTTCTAGCTGGCTTTGATAGCCAACCGGGGCTTTTTTACACTTGGGTAGCGTAGCGGACTCACCGTTTGTAGCCGGTGACTTTAGCTCTGTAGCGGCCGCCGCAGGCGCGCGGCAGTCGTCGTAACTAGGATTGGGTACAGAGATAACGCCCTTCCACCAGTGACTACTCAGGCGATCGGCGGGGGTTGTGGCGACTTTCTCAATGGCTTTATGGTCTTTGCGTTGACGGGCGATCGCTAGCATCAGCAGCCGATCAAGCCAGGCTAGCTCAGTTTTGAGAAAGGCGCAGATAACTGCAAACGGCATTAAGTCAACGCCCATCCTTCCGTTATCCTTCGAGAGTATTCGCTGAGTCTTCTTCGTTTAGTTCGCCAGTAGATGCTAGGCGGCGAAGCAACTCTATCGGTAGCCCATCTGTATCTGCTAAAAAGGCCACCTCATACGTATCATCCCCGATCTGCTGCGGCTGCGGCTTCAGTAAAACCTTGAGCTTACCGCCAACTTCATCTACCTGGCTGCGGAGATTAACAATCCAGTCCGCTAAGCTTGCAAAGTTCTCTGCCTTGAGATGGTCCGTGAGATCAAACGAGAGATGGTAGTAGCCCGTGTAGTGCTCGTCGGTAAACGCATCTATTGCTGGACGCGGCTCGGGTACCTGCATTAGCTCCACGCGTCCGCCCAGCCCTGTCATCCAGCAAGCCAGGGTAACGCCTGCGGTAAAACGCGTTTCCACCGTGAAGCCCAACCGTTCGTAGAAAGCGATCGCCTGATGGATATCTGCAGTTTTGATAGAAACGTGATGCATGAAAGCTTGCACGAGAGCGTCGTCAAAAGGAGACTATTCGAATATTTTTAGATACCGATACTGCGTGGGAACACCTCTTTCTTTTTCCAAGGTGAAGTTAATGACTTCCCACTGTGGTTCTACGCTGGCCGTTTCGCTAAAGGCAACTGGCAGACCATAGAGCTTGGGCACTTTTTCTTGCGTTTTGCTTTGCCAGGGTGCACCATGCTCCAAGTAAGGCGTCATCAGCTGTTGATAGCGCGCCGCAATAATCACCTTGGTGGCCCGGTATCCTTCTGTATAAAGCCGATCTAGCTCTTCGTGAATCTCAAAGCGAATGCCATCTGGGTGAGTGTGCTGCCGGTACCATTTTTCTTGCCAAAGCCGCCAGTGGCGGCCCGACTGCACGTGAACCAGCTCTTGGTTTTCAGGATTAGCTTCGAAAGCGCCATGGCGTGAGCATAGGTAGCTGTCGGTGAGTAGTAGAGCAGGAATCGTTTGGCGGCAGTGCGGGCACTGAATTTCAGGGCCGTATATGGGATATTGAGAGTCGGAGCCAATCATCAAGCGTTCCTATTACCTGTGCTGTTTACAGAAAAGCCAGAACAAAAGCCAGTCACTTATAGCGTTCACCATTTAGATTCTGTACATTCCCAGCCGGTGAAACCGTCGATGCATCAAAGCTAAATGATCAGGAGCGGTGGGAGCTTGCGTCGCTTTACGGCGATAAGAAACGCCCACCAAGACAGTCACCAAATGCATCTGGCAATTGCGATATCTCGTTTAGCCGGTCGTTGTTTAGTCAGCTATTTTTTGATCTGCACTTCGCTTGCCCTACGATTAGAGGCCATGACATCTAAATTAAGACGTGCAATTGGGTAGAGCGATGTATCAAATAGAGCAGAGTGCTCAGCAATCTCTATGAAATCGGCGTGGAATTGGACTCATTATAGCTAGCGAGGTGTTCTCCATGAATTCTATTTGGCCTGCGCCCGATCTCTCCAAGGCTGCTTTCGTCGCAGATAATGCCACCGTCGTCGGCCAAATCGAGATTGGCGAGGGCGCTAGCATCTGGTTTGGTGCGGTGGTGCGAGGCGATGTCGACATCATTCAAATTGGGCCTCACAGCAATGTGCAAGATGGCGCGGTGCTGCATGGCGATCCGGGCCTGCCTACAGTTTTAGAAGCGTTTGTCACGATCGGACACCGAGCAGTAATACATAGCGCCCATATTGAGCAGGGCTGTCTGATTGGAATTGGGGCAATCATTCTCAATGGGGTGCGGGTCGGTGCGGGTAGCATCATCGGCGCAGGGGCGGTGGTCAACCGAGACGTGCCGCCGCGATCGCTCGTCGTCGGTGTCCCTGGAAAAGTCTTGCGCCCCCTATCTGAGGAAGATGCGGAAGAGCTTATCGAACATGCTAAAAAATATGAGCGGCTAGCTCTGGTACATGCTGGCAAAGGTACAAATTTGGGATTTGTGTAGGGCATGCCTGCTAAATTTTTTACGGTGAATCCATCGCTTCAAACTCAGCTGGAAAGCATTTTAGAAAGCGTTTGGAACACGTTTCCTAATCTGGCCCAAAACCAGATAGCGCTCACCTGGATAGCCTACGAGCCGCCCTATAGAGTGAATACCGGCGGTGGACTAAGTGCTGAAGCGTTTTGGGCCTATCAGCCACAGGGCGCTAGCTACCGAGGGGTTGAACTAATAGCGCCGGGCAGTATTGCCCATTTATTTTATTTAGTTGCTTTGAACGTCTGGTTAGAGCAGGGCATGGTTCAGCCGACGGCGGAGCTATCGAGAGCGATGGCTGATATGATGGCGGGCACTAATCATGATGCGGCTAGCTATGTGATGGATGTTTTGAGTGGGACGACGAGCGGCCCCTCTTTGCCCCCAGGGCCAGATGAAACCTGGGCGTCGCAGCGAAATATTGTTAATCGCTATTTTACGAGTTTGGGTTGGCCTGAGCTGCGCTCTATTAATCTCAATCAAAAGACCTGGTGCGATCGCCCCTACGGCAGAGAACGAGATTTTTTAGGCAAGACTCTCGAAAACCGCAATCAGCTCACCACCGAAGCGACCGTTAGATTGCTGCACAGCATTATTGGCGGAGTCTCGGTCAGCAGTGCTCGGTCTCAGTCCATGATGGCACTGATGAAGCGCCAGTCATTAACGCATGCCTTTCCAATGAGCGCTGAGGTTTGGGAAATGGCGAGTGTCAGTACGACCGGTACTCATCACATTGCCTATGTGGAATCTGAGGGCAGCATTCATCCCTTCCTGCTGGCGATATTCACAGTGCCTTCACGAGGGGCTGATAACAGACTTTCTGGTGAACTTTCTGATGAACTGAAACAGCAAAACGAACAGATAACGTCTTGGTTAGCTCAGCAGATATTTGAGGCGAGTCAACAGAACTTTTTGGCAGATATAGCAAAGTAAGACTGCATCTTTACTTTGCTAGTCGAGCTGCCTGTTGTCACGTAACGGTTTCAGCCGATAAAAGTGTCCTAAGCAAATCGACAGAAGCTATGGCTGAGCGCTGGGCTAGTTCAGCGGTTGTATCTGCCGCTTTCAATCTAGAGCGTCTTTTTCGGGCGATAGCCTAAAAATAGGCAACATCAGTCCCCATGTAATAGCGGCTAGCCGGAGGCCCGCTACTACTAACATGCCAGCTGGCGCTGCGATGGACGCAACCACGCCTACTGACTGTAAGAGCAGGTAAACAGCGATCCCCACGATCGCTGCTGTCGCGTAAATCCTGCCTCGCCTTAGCAAGATAGGAATATCAGCCAAGACAATGTCTCGAATCACACCGCCCGCTGTGCCAGTAATTGTCCCCATCAAAATAATAATGCTGCTGGTAAGCCCAGCCTGCTCAGCAATTTGCGCGCCGCTAATCGAAAATAGAGCCAAGCCTAGAGCATCCGCAACCAGTAGCGATCGGCGAGGCGGTTTGAAGAACTTGGCATGAAACACGGTAGCCAACGCCGCGCCTAGCGTCACCAAAAGATAGGTCGGATCTTCAATCCAGAACACCGGATGACGATCCAACAAAATGTCTCGCAGGGTACCACCACCAATCGCTGTAATGACAGCAATCACGACCACACCGAGTAAATCCAACTGTTTTCGCCCTGCGGCCAAGGCACCGCTCACCGCAAAAACAGTGACGCCCAGCAAGTCTAATGCGTAGAACAGCATGGTGCGATCGCTTCCTTTCTTTAAGACAGCTCTATTCTCTGGTCATAAGTCTTGCTTTTTTAGACTTGCTTTTTTAGACATTTTGAATAGAATCAGGAGAAATATTCTGATGCATCAGAACGAGCTGATATTTCATCGACTTGTGTCTCAGCAAGAATAGCCGATGCGAATAGCCTATACGGAAACAGTCGATGCGATGTCCGCGTAGCGCTTGCTAACGGTAGCGCTGCCGTTTTACCACAGCAAAAACTCGTTTCTCATCAGAAAATTATGCATCGTTCGATTCTCCGGTGATTATAATCACATAGAGTGCACTGCCATGAAAATGCTATCTCTTTTTCAGGCTAGTTCGTGATGAAGCAATTTTTTCGGCGGCTTATTTTTTCCTTTTATCGTTTTTTGTTCGCGTCCTACCGCGCTCAAAGCCGACGCTTTGGTGCTCGAAGGTTGCCCCTTAACAGTACTTCTCGTACGCCGCACCAAAGGGGGCGACTCACATCCACTCGTCGCTTTTCGGTGAGCTCGCTACAGCCTCGCTCGCATCGTTCTGCCGATTTGCCAATGGCCCTCAAGGCTACAAATGGCAGCGCAATGGCAGCAAGTGGTGCGAAAAAGCCGCCTGAGAAAGACGATGTGATTACCTACACCGTGCCCAGAGCAGAAGCAATAGAAATGCTCAATCGCGGGCTGCGTCTGTCGGAGCTGACTGAAGGACATCTAGCTGAAGAACATCTGGCTGAAGGACATCTAGCTGAGGGATATCTAAAGGGGCAGTATGATTCGATCCCTCAGACCACCCCGGAGCCCATGTGTCCGCAGCTGTCGGAATCGTTGATTAGGCCCATTGATAAAGCCTACTTAGCTGAGTGCAGTAAGCACTACAAAGCTGCCGAGAAGCTGTACCTTAAGAGCCTAAGCTGGCGACGCAAACAGTTTGGAGAGGACCATCTAGAGAATGTGATTGCGCTGAAGGCCCTGGCAAATCTGTACTGTAAACAGGGTCGCAACGATGAGGCCCAGCCTCTGCTCACCCAAGCGTTAGCCATCCAAACGCAGATAGAAACAGCATCAGTAGAACTCGGTGAAACGTCGTACCAGTTAGCTCGGCTGTATCAGCGCAAGGAGCAATATGCAGAGGCCGATGAGCTATTTCAAAGAGCGGCGATGATTTTTCGCCAGCAGCTAGGTCCTCAGCATCCGCGTACACAGGCTGTTCATAGCGACCTGATGAATTTGCTGGTCAACTCAATTGAACTGAATAAGTTTGAAGAACTCAACGCTGGTGCAACCCCGCTAGACTTAGATCGACTCAGTGAAACCTACAGCTGGGCAAAGCCTCCCTGGAAAAGATAACCACGGGGTAGCGGACTATTTGGCAGCAGTAGTGCTATGCTGATATTGGCTCGGACCCATGCAATTACAACGCCCAAATCTTGTCAGGACCGGAAGGTAGCAGCAATACGGGATGCTTGTGATAGGCGTGGAATTCGGGCCTTTTGGCTTTTAAATTTGGCTATATAAAAGCTTTGAAACGTTCAGTAGCGGATTTCGCCCACTTCTTAGGGCGGTTATTCGCGCTGGTCGTTTTTATCAATTTCTACCTATCCTAGAATCGTGACTGATTCGTGATACTAGAGGACGTGGCCCATGGCAGGCTTTGGCAACTTGGTACAAAAGGCTTTTTACTTAGGCGTAGGCATTGCGTCTTATGCAGGTGAAAAGGCAGGCGGTGCTTTAGGAGATTTGCGAGGTCAAGCTCAAAAGCTAGTAGATGAGCTTGTAGAGCGGGGCGAAATTACGGCTGAAGAAGCGCAGACCATGATGAATGAAATGGTCGAGCGTGCCCAGGCGACGGCATCTGCAAGTGCGACCGAGGCTAGGGCCACAGCAACAGAGTCTGAAGGGCCCAGACAAATTCAGATTTTAGATGATAGCGAATCCCTCACAGAAGAGGAACGACAGGCTGAGGCGCTGCGCAAGGAAGTTGAGGCGCTGCGTGAAGAATTAAAGAAGCTGAAGTAATACGGGATATCACCAGGAGAGGGAGGAGCGATCGCAATGGATGAATGGTTAAAGCAGCTGCAGGCAGATATCCACGAGGCAGCTAAAGATTCTAGCGATTGGTTTGCTGAGGTTTCGCAGCAGAGCAACAAAGCTATTGAGTCTTTGGCAGAAGCTTCCTTGAATGCCATTGAGTCTTTTGAAAAAGATCTAAGCGACTCTATTACGCCTGCGCTAGAAAATTTTGATGCGCAAGTAGATGAAGCGATCGATGCCAGCTTTTTGTTTATCGATCAAACGTTAACGCCCTGGATCGAAGAAACGACTGCGCCGCTGACCAATACAGTAAATCCATGGCTACAGAACCATCCTGCCTGCATTGGCTGCAAGTTCTACCACGGCACGGCCTACGGTGAAGAAATGCTGGTCTGCGGGATGCATCCCTACGGCCCAGATGACGATAGAAACTGTCAGGACTGGGAGTCGGTTTGGCCGTCACAGACACCCTCACAGTAAGCACCCTGGCAGCTCTCAAAACGGCTCTTACAGAAAACCGTTACAGACAGAAAAGCCGTTACAGCAGCGAATAGAAATGGCCGACGGGCCCTTGGCCTTTGCCAATATCCAAAGAATACTTGAGGGCTTCGGTCACGTAGGTTTTAGCTGTTTTGACCGCATCGGATGGAGTCATGCCTTTGGCAAGATTAGCGGTGATCGCACTCGAAAGCGTGCAGCCCGTACCGTGCGTATTGGGCGTCTCTATCTGTTCAGTTTTTAGCGTTTCACATCGCCTACCCTGACGCTGAGCTTTTTCTTCGCACCACACATCGACACCCTTTAGCGCCCCGCTGAAGCCGCCGCCTTTGACGAGAACAGCTTTGGGACCTAGCTTCAGAATTTTCTGGGCAGCGGTTTTCATATCAGCCTGCGTAGAAATAGACATTTCTGCCAGCACTTGGGCCTCATAGCGGTTGGGCGTAAGAATGGTGGCCAAAGGAATCAGCTGAGTTTTGATGGCAGCGATCGCATCTTCATCAATCAGCTTGTCACCCACTCGCGACACCATGACCGGATCAACAACCAGATTGTTAATAGGATTCGCGCTCAGATGGGCTACAACAGCTTCAATCATCGGTTTATTGAGTAGCATGCCTGTTTTGGCTGCCTGCACGCCTATATCGCTAGTGACGGCTTCAATCTGAGCAATCACCGCTTCAGGAGGCAGGCCATCTACTCTCGCCACCCCTGTGGTGTTCTGAGCGGTCACACAGGTCAAGGCGCTGGTGCCATGCACCTGATGAAACGAAAACGTGCGTAGGTCAGCCTGTATGCCTGCACCGCCGCCGCTGTCCGAGCCAGCAATCGTCAAGGCAACAGGCGGGGTAAATGAGGGCATAGGAGAAGGAGGGGCCCGGAAGGCAGGTAGAGGGGCAGTGAAAAGGTAGGTAGAAAAGCAACTAAAAGAGCAAAATATTGGGCGCTGACAATGCATTGCCAGCGCCCAATAATATATCGTCAAACATATCGTCTCAGCCGATAATGTTGCTCGCTGAGCGTAGCCGAAGCTAGCGATTGCGTCTGCGCTGTAAGAACTCAGGAATGTCCAAGTTAGGCGAAATAATCGGCTGATTGCTCGGATCTTCAACCGGTTCTTCTGGGTCTGCGGGGGCACTAGTGGTCGTAAAGACATCCGTACTAGGTGCGGTACGGGTCATGGGTGTCACGTTGCTGACGCCAGCCATCGATGGAATGCTCTTGCTCTCCATGCTAAACCCAGTTGCAATCACTGTGATGCGAATCTCACCTTGCAAGCGGTCGTCAATCACCGCACCAAAGATGATGTTCGCATTCGGGTCAACTGCCTCATAAATAATCTCAGCGGCTTGATTAACCTCGTGTAGGGTGAGGTCACTACCGCCAGTAATATTGAAGACAACGCCGCCTGCACCGTCGATAGAGGTTTCGAGCAGAGGCGAGGAGGTCGCTGCGATCGCCGCTTCCCGAGCTCTGGACTTTCCAGACCCCACGCCAATACCCATCAGAGCAGAGCCCGCATCGGCCATAACCGCTCTAACATCCGCAAAGTCGACGTTGACTAGACCAGAGATAGTAATAATGTCCGAAATACCCTGCACACCTTGACGCAAGATGTCATCAGCAACGCGAAAAGCTTCTTGAACAGGGGTCTGCTCAGAAATAACTGAGAGCAGCTTATCGTTTGGAATAATAATTAGCGTATCGACGCTAGCCTGCAACGCGGCGATCCCACTGTCCGCCTGAGAAGTACGACGACGACCTTCAAAGGTAAATGGACGCGTAATCACTCCTACCGTAAGCGCACCTGCTTCCTTGGCACACTCGGCCACAACGGGCGCGGCTCCGGTACCTGTACCACCGCCCATACCAGCGGTAATAAAGACTAAGTCAGAGCCTTCTACTGCCTGAAAAATTTCATCGCGAGATTCCTCGGCAGCTTTTTGACCAATAGATGGATTACCGCCAGCGCCTAGCCCTCTAGTCAGCTTTTGGCCAAGCTGCATAGTGTTGGTCGTACTCGAATAGGTCAACGCCTGAGCATCTGTATTAACGGTCCAGAACTCAATGCCTGCCAAACCGCTATCAATCATGCGGTTAACAGCATTACAGCCGCCGCCGCCTACGCCAATAACTTTAATTCTGGCCACGCTACTCGGTATGATTTCTCCACTCATTGGCCTTTCCGCTGACAGCGTACTGCCATTACTAGCTGCAAGAGTTGATTGTACACCTGACCCATCGTTCGCATGTGAATTTGTTGAAGGGGATGCGTTGTTCATAGGGTGAGCTGATGTTTTTGATATGTATGTATAAGTAGATGAGCAGACTTAAGTTATGGCAACGCCAGAAAAGCCGTCGCTAACCTGACTAAACTCTTGTGAAAATTTATAAAGTCAAAAGATGATAACAGCCTTACGGCAACTCTATCAATCTACCTAAGATTTAGATCCCTCTAAACGCCTAGCTAGATCTCTTGAACTTTAGCGGGGGTATGAATTGAGTCAACTATAGGGGAACTTGCTAAAAAAGCCAAACTCTGCCGTTACCCTGTTTCGCTCGCCTAGTCCGCCCTATGGCGTAGCGGTTGAGTGACTGGTCGCCTGAAGAATTTCTACAATAGGGCGTTCAGGATCTTGCAAATTGATAAAAGCCACTTTTTCAGAGTTGACCCTATCATCTAAACGACGCAGCTGATCTAAGGCCGATAGCTGCTGCGCTAGACGGCTGCTGAAAGGCCCTAAATGAACACTGCCCAGCTCACTTTCTAGAATCAAGTTATCAGAGCGTGTCCAGTCGATAGCCATAATCGCGACCGGACTGCTGGCAACCTCCCTATATAAGGTGCGCCATTCATGGGCATCTTTGGCGCGCATGCCAATGACCTGTAATGTCGGGTTTGCGATCGCACCTAGCTCCGCAAAGCTATTGCGCGGTATCCAAACGCCCTGAGCATCTATCAATCCAGGTTCTTCAAAGGGGATGGGCTGGTCAGGAATCGCTGTCAGTGGCTGTTCTATATTGGGGCGTGCGACGGCTACAGGCGTTCTTTCTGTGATTTGAACATGCAACTTAGGCGGGATCAGCTTTCTTCGAACCACGGCTGACTCAATCGGCTGATGAGCGCTCAGACTATCTGCTAACACCTCAGGCTGCACGTTGACGAGTGCCTGCGGGTAAGGCACTGGTAGCAGCGCCTGAACATTTTCATCCGACAGCAGCTGATTGTTGCTAACTTCGATTTGCTCAGGACTACGAATCAGCCAAATTGGCGAGGCGGCTACTTTGATCGTGCCTGCGGCTAGCGCGCCCATGGCTAACGTTCGCCAGGCCACTTTGTAAAATTTGATCTTGCGCTGTGCCTTTAGCTGCGCTCGGCGCTGTGCCAACGTCTGTGAATTCGGACCCGTTGTGTCAGATAGAGTCATAGTTAAATAGAACGCGTGGGACAAACAAGGGTTGAGGTCATCCAGATGTCATCCACGGAAGTTAGTCTAACCCAGTCGTTCAGCAGCCTACCCAGTTGAGTGTGAAAAACAACGAAGAAAATACTTTAATTTTCCTTCTACTTTTTTCAGCTGCCTTTTTTTAGCTAGCTATTTTCAGCTACAGGTGCCACTCCCGACAAATAAAGTCGTACCACTGCCGAGTAATGTCGCTATCGGTAAAAGGAATGCTCAGATGTCTTCCTTCCTGCAGCGTAAAACCTAACGAAAATTTTCCCTTCTCGGGAACTTGGTTCGAGTCTACCGCCGTGTTATTGACTTCTATAACCAGCTTGTCGACCTCTGTTAGATCTAATACTTTCGTGTCAATAACACCCTGACGAGTCGGTATTCCCCAAGTCAGCTGATCTTCTTTTTGCCCTAACGCGGCATAGATATCGTATTTGGCTCTCTCAAACTGAGCCGCCCAAACCTTGTAAGCTTCAAGCTTGCTGTATTCGTTCCATCCGGCCCAGGCGAGTCCAAAGAAGATTGCCAGCAGGGGTAGCCACATTAAGCCTCTAGCCATAGCAGTATGCTGCTCCCCTTATTAGTCTTTTTAACAGTAGCCCTTTTAACCAAAATTCGAAAAATCAAAGTGTAGACCACAAAGTGTAGAAAGGTGTAGACCAAAGTTTGAACTAAAAAATGAGTCCGCCTTCAAAAGCATTAATTTTTAGTCGCTGAAGTGTTAACTCTTGCAACGAATGCGCGTGAGATTTACATGTGTTCCTCCATTCTCATGAAAGATATTACTCAGTAGAGAGCTCTGAGCTTATTCCTATTTAGTTTTTATTGGCTTCTTAGATGAGCTTCTTAGAGTGTCCCTTATCGATACTTTGTTTTAGGAGAGCGCATAAATGCTACCTTTGCTTGCTGCTTTAGGCACCGTCCCCAATACCGTTGAGTGGGGGCCTAATGTTGCCATCGTAATGATTATCTGTAACCTACTGGCGTTTGCGATCGGTAAGCAGGTGATTCAGATTCAAGATGCAGGGCCTGCTCCCGGTATGTTTTTGGGTCTAGGTCTGCCCGCACTGTTGGCTGTGACTAGCCTGGGTCATGCGATTGGGGTAGGCGCTATTTTGGGTCTTGCTAACATTGGCGTGCTGTAGTTTTTTACAATTTTTTTACAAGTACAGCCGACGTGCAGTTGAACCAGCGATCTCATCTTGCTGTGAGATCCCTAGTGCTTGAGCCGTGATGCTTGAGCCGTGATGCTTGAGCCATTGTGAATGAGATAGCGTGATCGCAGAATTGTTAACGGCTAATGCTGACTGCTCTAGAAAACAGCCTGAGATGAGAATGGAGATATTCTTGTCTCAGGCTATTTTCGTTCGGAGAATGACTACCCGGCGTCAATCACAGCCTGTAATCGCTGACGGAACTCGCCCTTGGGATGTCCACCCTTGACCTCACCAACAACGGTAAATTCACCTTCGGGATCGTCGCAGACCAGGTAAGTAGGCCAACCCATATCTGCTTTATCAGGATATTGACTGAGCAGTACTTTGCGGTACTTGCGATAGGTGGCGGTGTCTTGCATTTTAATGTCTACAAAGTCTAGAGATAGCTCTTTTGCCACCTTTTCGTCGTAAAAGGCCATCTTGTGACAGATGCCGCAATCTTCAGAAGAGAATTTTAGGACAGCTCTTGGCATGGTCATAAACTACGTAGAGAACATCCTTATCATCCCACCGCCCCTTTCATGATTGCAATCTATCCTGGTAGCTTCGACCCCATTACGCTGGGCCATCTAGACATCATCACACGCAGCAGTAAGCTCTACGACCGGGTAATTGTGGTTGTTTCACGCAACCCCAGCAAAGATCCTTTGTTCTCAGTCGAGCATCGCGTTGCTCAGATTCAGCAGGCGACCGCCGCTTTAGACAATGTAGACGTCGATAGCTTTGATGGTCTGACGGTATCCTATGCTAGAGCGCATCAGGCGAAGGTTTTATTGAGAGGACTTAGGGTGCTTTCCGATTTTGAGAAAGAACTTCAAATGGCGCATACTAATAAAACCTTATCCAACGATATCGAAACGGTTTTTTTGGCAACCTCTACAGAGTATGGTTTCTTGAGTAGCAGCTTAGTTAAAGAAATCGCCAAGTTTGGTGGTCCTATCGACCATCTAGTGCCTATGCATATTGCAATAGATATCGAAAAGTGTTACGGAAAAGCCTCCTTTAAACAATAATGTAAGAGGCCTTTTTGATCCGCGGCTAATTTCGAAGCCTGCTAGGCCACCGTCAACTCTGCTGAAAATCTTCCACCGAACAATTGTTGTGAACACTCCTGCAAACGGCGACTACTATCAAAATCCAGCCTCCGAGCGCTTCAGTATTCAGCAGGAGCTGGATCGGATTGAGGAAATTGTGCTGGAAAGTACTCCGCTGCCCCTGACTGGAAAGGTTATGGTGGCGGAAGACGACTTACTCGATCAGCTTGATGTGGTGCGAGTGAACCTGCCTGCGGCGGTGCAAGAATCTGTGCAGATTGTGCAACAGCGCGAAGAAATTTTGGCCGAGGCCGAGCAGTATGCGCAAGAAATCATCACATCGGCAGAAAAGCAGGCAGCCGCAATTCTCAACGAGATGGCGATTATTCGCCAAGCCGAATCTCAGGCGGCTCAGCTGAGAGCGCAGACTGAGCAGGAGTGCGCAGCCCTGCGCGGCCAAACCATGGCTGAAATTGAGCAACTGCAAAACCAGGCGCGTCAAGAGTGGGAAGAGACTCGCGCCCGGACGACCAACGAAGCCAAGACCATTCAGGAAGACGCTGATACCTACGCTGACCAGGTGCTAGAGAACATGGAGCGGCAGTTTATGGAAATGCTGCATGTGCTGCGAAACGGCCGTCAAAAAATTCAGGGCGGCCAGTCTTTGGATGTAGATAATACGACGCCACAGTCGCAGATTAATCCGGCAACAGGCGGCGCGCGCCCGATGAGTCGCAGGGAGGCTTCTCCCGTTGTCAGACCCGCGCAAGATCGTCCCCCTCTACAGCGCAACCCTGGACAGCGCTAGTGATCAGCACTTTTTTTAGAGCCTTTTCTCTGAGCTCCACTCAAAGCTTCGATTGGCGGCTGTAAGTGTTTAATGACTTGCCCATGATTGATTCATGATCGGATATATAAAAGGCCTGCTTGCAGATAGTCAGAAGCTGCCAAACGGCAGAGTGATCATTACTGTGGATGCTGGCGGCGTGGGCTATGACATGCAGATCAATCCGCGGGTGCTGAGTTCTTTACCGGCTATTGGCGATCCGGTTCAGATTTTTACGCATTTGCAGAGCCGGGAAGATTTACAGGTGCTATTTGGCTTTGCGAGCAGGGCGGAGCGCGACGTTTTTCGGCTGATGATTTCTGTGAGTGGGATCGGTCCGCAGATGGGGATGGCGCTGTTAGATACGCTGGGGATCAACGACTTGATTCAGTCGGTGGTCAATGGCAATGCAAAAATGCTGACCCGGACGCCAGGCGTGGGGAATAAGACAGCTGAGCGCATTATTTTGGAGCTGAAGACGAAGCTGAGCGATTGGCGACAGCATTCTGGCATTGTGGCACCGACGGGTGGGCCCGTGTCGGCGGTTCAAGAGGATGTAGAAATGATGCTGGTGGCCTTGGGCTATAGCAATAGCGAAATTAGTAAGGCGCTGGTGGCAGTGGGGAGCAGTACGACGCTGAGTAAGCGTGAGAATACTGAAGAATGGATTAGAGAAGCGATCGCATGGTTAAGTCGCTAGAGCGCAGTCTTTTTGGTCAAAATAGTGATTGAAAGGAAAACTTTCGCAGTTTTCCAAAAATCTTAATCTCTCGTATTGGCGACTTTGTATTGCAGCACGCTGAACTTACTGGTCTGCTAGCGCTTAGACATGGGTGATATAGAGGTTCTCCTACCTGTAGCGTTTGTCACTTGAATGAGGTAAGCACAATGGCTGAAAGCTTTGTATTACAACAGATTGAGTGACTCGCGCTGCCCAGATGCATTCGGGTAACGCCATAGCGCAGTTACTAGAGTGCACAGCTTCTTCTCAGGAGATTTACTGTAGTAAGAAATGCGGACAAGGCGATAGGTTAAGCCCGTCTGTGGTTAGCATACCTACTGCATAGCCACCCTTAAAGAACAATCATCAATAAGGCTACGGCCTTGGGAAGTCGTTCTAAATGGCCGTTCAGTCTACCTATCAAACTGTCTCTCAAACCGCCTCTCCAGCTGTAGAGAGTTGTTCAAGCCTCAGCAGTTGCACTCAAACGTATAGCCTCAAATCCAGACTAAAAGCTTTACTCGCTCCTTTGCACTGGCTCGATCAACGCTTGCAACAAACAATTGAAGTCAAAAATGTCCTGGTAGGCACCGCCTTTGAAGCGTTTCTGCTAGGCAGCGTAGTCCCGACCCAAGCACCCGCTGCCGCCGTTATTTCAGGCTCTCCACTGGCGAATTTGAAACAAGCGTTTGAGCTGTCTGACTTTGATGTTGAGGTGGTGCTAATGGCGATTGCACCCGAGCTCGACCGCCGCTACGCAAGGCTCTATGCCACGCTACAGGCTAGCAGCCGCCGCAGACCGACCGTGGGGCTTGCACTAGATTTGCTATGCAAGAGCACGGCAGAAAAAGACCTAAGGTTGGCTCGCTTCGATTCAGGTGCACCGCTTTTGCGCTTTGGCCTAATCCAGCTAAAGCAGCAGCAGCGTGAGAAAATGGAGCCTAGCGCAGGCGCAGAGGTCCATGTAAGCGATAGCTTCACGCTCAATCCTACAGTGAGTCGTCACCTGTTAGGGCAATCTATGCGATCGCAGCTGTCTACATACTGTCAGGTAAGCTGGCCGCAAAAGACCTATCATGTGACCAACAGCCCGCTACTGCCAGAGCTGCTAGCAAGATTGCAATCAGGCCACGTGCCGATGCCGCTATCGTTGAATTTCATAGGTGCTGGTGCAAAGCTACCGGCTGCGAAAACAATCGCAGCTACTACGCAACGACCGTTGCTAATCGTTGATTTGCATCATTTACTAGACAGTGAAACTTTTGATGCCGCGGAAATCGACTACATTGCGCAGCAGGTGATTTTGCAAGGACGCCTGTGGCATGCTGTTTTGTACGTTAAAAGTGAACCGGTAAAAAATATAGATAATCGATGGTTTCCAGCTGAAATAGCGCGATCGCTTGCCAGTCAGCCAGTGACGCCTATCAAACAGCCCGATGCTGCTGAGAGCCTCTGTGATCAGCTTGCAGACTATCCTGGCATTGTGATTTTCGCGGGTCAGGCACCATTGGTTTCTTGGGCAAACCAAAACAAAGGCGTGATCAATGTCCCGTTTACACCGCTGCCTAGCGATGACGGTTCTATTCGCTGGTCTAGAGGCCTCAGCGCTGAGCACATCACGCTAGGAGATACAGAGTTGTTTCGTCAGAAGCTTATAGATGCTGCTTTGTAAATATATGGCCTCTGAAGCGTTACTTAAGACACTTACGAAAGACTCAACCCACAGCAGGTAATCAACGCTTCTGCGCCAGTCTCCTATTAAAAGGACTCAATTTTAGACAAAGCCGCTTTGGCGGCTGCCTTTTGTGCTTTCTTTTTGCTTTTTCCCCTTCCTTGAGCGTAGGCTTTACCCGCGATACGTACTTCTATCACAAAACTTTTATCGTGATCCGGCCCGCTGCTTTCTACATCTACGTACTCGGGTGCCTCACCAGTCGTTCGATGAGCCCATTCCTGTAGCCGTGTCTTCTCATCCTTAGCACCTTGTTCTCCAGCGGCAGCTACCACAGTGTCAAAAAAAGGGAAAACGTAGGCTTTTACGCGTTGCATCTCTCTTTCAACGTCCAAAAAGTACGCGCCAATCATGGCCTCAAACGCGCTACACAGTAACCGAGTGCTCTGGCGTGCGCCCTCTTTTTCTGCGCCCTTTCCCAGCCGTAGCGCCTGCTCTAAGGACAAAGCCTGTGCAAAACAACAGAGCTGCGGCTGATCGACTAAAGCGGCTCTTATAGTAGTCAGTTCACCTTCAGATTTATCCGGATAGCGGGCGTAGAGATAGTCTCCGCTTAGAAAGGTGAGAATGGCGTCACCTAAAAATTCCAAGCGCTCATTGTGCGGTATGTCGTTCGCCTGCTCATTGGCAAAAGACCTATGGGTCATCGCCTGTTGCCAGAGGTGCTGATACTTAAAATCGGGTCGAGATAGCGTAGGCATAGCAGCAGGCGGTAGTTGAGATAGCGATGGCGGCGATCGCACCTCTGTTTTACCAGTTTATTTCATCCGCCAAGCACCTATTGTTGGGTCAGCCAGGCTTCTACCCCTTCGGCTAAGGTCCTTGCAAGCTCGCGCTGAGAGGCGTCATCCATAATCCATTCAAACTCTTCTGGGTTAATCATAAAGCCTAGTTCTAGCAAAACAGCAGGCGTTACTGAAGGCCTGGTCAGTGCCAGATTATTCCAATACACGCCGTACGGTTCGCGGTCTAACTCTTCGACTAAATAATCGTGCAAAAAAGTAGCCAGGTCGTGGGCTTGAGGGTAGTACCAGAAGGCTCCGATCCCTGCACGCTCTAGCGCATTGCCCGCATCAGGTAGCGCGTTGTAGTGAATGCTCAGCGCCATGGTTGGCTCAGTCGCATCAATCACTTCTACTCTATCGGCTGGAAAGAGATCGTCGTCGCCTTCGCGAGTCATCACAACAGTAGCACCGCGCGCTTCAAGCTCATCTCTAATCAGCTTTGAGACAATTAAGGTGACATCTTTCTCTGGATAGCCTGTGGGACCGCGTGCGCCAAAATCTTGATCGCTGCCATGCCCAGGATCGAGCAAGATTGTTGTTCCACTCAAGCTGTTGTTTGGTGGCGCGTGGCGCAACGACAAAATCAAACTAGTGCCTTCGTAGCGCAGTTTGTAGCCCCACTGCTGAAGTGCTTTGAAGTGAAAAGTATAATTTGCGCTGTCGGGTAGAACAGAATTAAAATCCATTCTCTCTACAACAGGATCGCTAGAAAAATAAATAGTGTCGGTTTGGGGCGTTGTGTTGTGCAAGGTCAGTGAGAGTGACTGTCTCTCTTGCTTGATAGAAACAGGAACAGGCGTCTGAAGTGGAAAAACAACCTCAGTCCAGTCACCCACTTGGTCAGCGCTGATGCCTCTGATAATGCTGTTGGGGGGAACAGATGCGCTGGTAACTTCTGTTTCCGCTTCTTTGATCCAGCCGCCATAGTCGAGGCGTAGCCATTCTCCTTCTCGCCCAGTAACAGCGGCGCGAGTGCCGGCCGGTAAAGGTGTGATACGAGAGTAGCTAGTACTAGGGCCAGTGCGGGCAACGCCAGCGGGTGCCGTGACTTGGGCGACCTCAAAGTTCGTCGGTGAGAGGATATTGACATTTCCAGGCGCTGGCTCGGTGACAGTTTGACCCTCGGCCTGAACGGTAAAGGTCGGTGCGCCCAAATCGCCAGGCTCTGTCGGCTGTGTGCAGCCTGCGTTTTCTGTGGCGCAGAGCGTAACCGGGGCGGTTTGAGACGTGAGAACAGAAGAGTTAGGCGGCAGGTCTATGCTGGTCTGTGGCGTGAGGGTGATGGTTTCGCTACCCAGTGTGGCGGAAACCTCTGCGTTAGGAGGTGCGATCGCTCTCAGACAAACCAGCTCGCCCGGCATGCGAGCAATGTCTACCGCAGGCTCCAGCGTTCCTTCTGCAAAGCCCACACCCTCTGGCATTGGTGGCTCACTCGAAACGCGGGTGATTGTCAGTGTCAGGCTTTCATCGCCTTGCACTAAGGTAAATGTGTTTTCACCCATCTGTAGCGGCAGCGTCGGCGCAAAATGACCATCGCCACTGCGGTTCTCAATCGGCTGACCGTTGATGGTAACCGGCTCACTAGGGTCTGCGGTACCAATAAAAAAGATGCGATCGGCTACGGTTTCGTGTTCTGCCGGTGGATAAGCAACGAAAAGACTTGTCGGTGACGCCTGCATCTCTTGAGCGACTAGAGAAGATTGAGGAGATAGGTGTGAAAGCTGTACGGGACCTGGTCTGGCAATGTTTAATTCGGTATTGTCTGGTCCGCTAGAGATAGCCGCCTGGGGTAATAGCCCACCCGCTAGCACACTACCGAGCAGCCCAAGCGTTCCTTTCTTCCAATCCCAGTCCATTACCAATTCCTCACCTATCTTCTGTCGAGTTGCTTAGGACACTTTTGTCGGCTGAAACCGTCACACAGCAACGGGCAACTCGACTAGCAAGGGAAAAATGCATCCTTCCCTTGCTACACCTGAGCTTTAAAAAGTCATCTGACTTTTATACCAGTATTTCAGTAACCTGCTCAATTACTGACAGGCCTATTGAGACGGTGGCATAAGAGAAACGATAGCTCGGAGACCTACTGACCGAAGATCTGACTCACTAGGCAAGAAAAGCTGGGTAAAAGTGGTGAAGTCAATGTATCGCCTACACCTAAAGTCATTAGTCGTAAATTGTCCACGTAACTTGTGCAGTAGATTGAGCAACCATTAGCTGTGCCCTTTGCCTTTCTAAACAATGGTTCCACGGATACTCTAGCGTAGTGCTGAGATAAAGCTGGGCTGCACAACCTTGTGGCACAATTAGATATTAAATTTTTGAGCGCTTGTTTTTGAGTCCTGATTGCTCACTTCTATCTTCAACTCAGCCGTGCTATAAAAACGTTTTTTTGTTTGTGAACAGTATGAAAAGTACACGCGAAGGAGACTATGACGAAGTTTGTCTTTGTAACTGGCGGTGTTGTTTCTAGTATCGGTAAAGGAATCGTGGCCGCGAGCTTAGGGCGACTGCTCAAATCGCGTGATTATTCGGTCTCGATTTTAAAGCTTGATCCTTACATCAACGTAGATCCTGGAACCATGAGCCCCTTTCAGCATGGGGAAGTGTTTGTGACCGAAGACGGTGCAGAAACAGATTTAGACTTGGGCCACTATGAGCGCTTTACCGATACCTCTATGTCGCGGCTTAACAGCGTTACGACCGGCGCGATTTATCAGGCGGTTATTAATAAGGAACGGCGGGGCGACTATGAGGGTGGCACCGTGCAGGTGATTCCTCATGTGACTAATGAAATTAAGTCACGTATCCATCGGGTGGCCCGTAATCGCAATCCGGATGTGGTAATTGTAGAGATTGGCGGCACGGTGGGCGATATTGAGTCGCTGCCATTTATGGAGGCGATTCGTCAGTTTAAGCAGGACGTGGGCCGTAACGACGTGATCTATATGCACGTGACGTTGATCCCGTGGATTCCGGCAGCGCATGAGCTAAAGACCAAACCAACGCAGCACTCGGTCAAAGAACTGCGATCTATTGGTATTCAGCCAGATATTTTGGTGTGTCGTAGCGAGCGGCTAGTTCCTGACGAGATGCGGCAGAAGATATCGCGCTTTTGTAATGTACCGATGCCCTGTGTCATTCAGGCGTTAGATGCGCCCAGCATTTACGAAGTGCCGCTATACATGGAGAAAGAAGGCCTTGCAGAGCAAAGCTTAAGCCTGCTGAATTTAGATCAGCGATCGCCCGATCTCTCCAGCTGGACCCGGTTGATTGAGCGTATGCACAGCCCGGCAAAATCGCTTGAAGTTGCGATCGTAGGGAAATATGTGCAGCTCAATGACGCCTACTTGTCTGTGACCGAAGCGCTTTGCCATGCGGGAATGAACTTCGATACCGATGTCAAAATCCGCTGGGTAGATTCAGAAGACATTGAGAAAGACGGTCCAACGCAGCATCTTCAAGATGTGGCGGCCATTGTGGTTCCTGGCGGCTTTGGTTCTAGAGGGGTCGATGGCAAAATTAAAACAATTCAGTACGCCCGTGAAGAGGGCGTTCCTTTCCTGGGTCTATGTTTAGGCATGCAGTGTTTGGTGATGGAGTGGGCCAAGCACGTCGCTAAGCTGCCCAGTGCCAACAGCTCTGAGTTTGATGCTGAAGCCGAAAACCCAGTTATTAGCCTAATGCCCGAGCAAGAAGACGTTGTAGACCTTGGCGGTACCATGCGTTTAGGGCTCTGGCCTTGCCGACTTGAGCCTGATACTTTGGCGAGTAAGCTCTATCGAAAAGAGGTGATTTACGAGCGTCATCGTCATCGCTACGAGTTTAATAATGCGTACCGAAATCTGTTTTTAGAAACCGGCTTTATGGTGAGCGGCACGTCTCCTGATGGCCGCCTAGTGGAAATTGTAGAGCTGCCTAGTCATCCGTTCTTTATTGCCTGTCAGTTTCACCCAGAATTTCAGTCGCGGCCAAACACGCCGCATCCTATGTTCTTGGGCCTGATTGAAGCGACGCTAAACGGTGAAGGACTGCCGGAAGCAGTGGATAAGCGAGTGCTGCCAGTAGAAGCCTAAATGTAGAAGCCTACAATTCAGTTTTTTCTAGTTCACAACCTGTGCGCCGTGACTGCGTGGATCGGCGGAGCCACCGGCGCCTACAACCGGGGTGTCAATGGTATCGACTTCGGTCAGCTTGCCGCTGATTTGAGCGTGAGGCAGGGTCTGTTCTTTGGATAGCAAGGCATCTAGATTTTCTGCCAAAATAGTGCGCGGCAGCTCTCCAATCGCCGCGCCTTTTTCTAGACTCTGCGCATCTAAAAACTCAAAGTGAGGAATTCCATCAACCCGATAGTTCAGCATTTCGGGTAGCCATTTGGTGTTGTCTACGTTTAGCATGACGAAGTTCACCCGGTTGGCATAGTTGGCTTCTAGCGCCTGAATGTCGGGGGCCATCGCCTGACAGCTGGTGCACCAGTTAGCGTAGAACTCAATCAGAGTAGGCTTGCCGTTGGCCATAGCAGTTTCGAGCGGAATGGCAGCTTCGGCCATTTCAGAAAGCGAGGCGGCAGGTGAGGTTGTGCGGATACCAAGAACAACGGCGATACTGAGGATAGAGGCGATCGCAACTACCACTAAATTCCTAACTTTTTTGGCCATATCCGAAGTGGCCATATCTGAAGCGGCTGTATTTGAGGAATCCACCGACATTGTGTTCGACTGTATTGTGTTCAACTGTAAGCAATAGCTTTACCTATCTTATCGTGTTCTCTCATAAAGCTTGACTTGATCGATCTTGGAATATAGACGTTGAAATTAGGCGCTTGGAATTGCCGTGAAAAAAAGATTGACGCTGACCTTCCCTAAACGCACCATTCATATGCCGATTACCTATCGGCTAGCCAAGGACTTTAACGTAGCGGCCAACATTTTTCGAGCGCACGTTGCACCCGACCAAGTCGGCAAGCTGCTGGTAGAGCTTTCTGGTGATATCGATCAGCTAGATGCGGCTATTGACTGGATGCGCGCTAACCACATTGAAGTGTCGCTCGTGAACCGAGAGATCGTGATCGATCAAGACAGCTGCGTGCACTGTGGGCTCTGTACCGGGATGTGCCCGACCGAATCACTCAAACTGGACCCGAAAACGCATAAGCTGGTGTTTACGCGATCGCGCTGCATTATGTGTGAACAATGCCTACCCAGCTGCCCCGTCCAGGCGATCTCCACCAATTTATAGTGGGCGCGTTAGCTACTGACCTCCGTTTAGCGCAAATTGGCTAACGCTCCCAACGCTCTAAACGCTCCATGCGCAACTTTCCCTGGTTTTCCATTCTGCTACTGCTGCTGGCCAACATTGCCTTTGGCCTGTTTTTACGCGACCTAGACCTGTCGGGCTGGGTGTGGACGGCGGCGATCGCTTACATCGCCTTTGAGTGCAGCATACTCAGCATTTTCTGGACGCCTTTCTATCGATTTATCATGATTGGCTTTAATTCAGATGTTGGCTACTCGCTAACGGCGCTGCTCGCGGCTTCCCTTGCAGTAGTCATCGTCGCCTGGGTAAACATCACCAGCTATTTTCTGGTCATGCTAGCGGCAGCCTTGCTGGTCCGCGTAGACTTATTCACTCGTCGAATCGGCACACTGCTTTCATTTATCTTGCTTCTAGCCGTCTCTTGGCTTGGCCTGACTATTAGCTGGCTCATGCCCGGACTGCACATATCGTAGGCAGAATGCAAGGTCTTAGGCATATCTATAGAATTACCAATACCTTGCAGGATCTGTGGCACTCCATAAATCGGCACAAGTTTGCTGGTTCTAAGCCGGTGGGAGCGCGATTGTAATGACAGCACAAGCGTTTAACTGTTGCCCTACCCCATGTCAGGCCGTGATATGGGGTATTTTTTTGGCCATTTTTTTGAAGAGTTATTTTTTTGAGGCTATCCAGTCAATCAAAATGGGGTTGACCACTTCAGGTGCTTCATCTTGAGGACAGTGTCCTACCCCTTCTAGTTCTATAAAGTCTTCTACTGCCGGGTACTCAGCGTAGGCCCGGGCCAGCTCAATCGGCTCCCAGGGGTCTTCTTTGCCCCACAGAATCAAAGCAGGGCAGCTCAGCTGCGGCAGCAGGTCTTCTGGAATGGGGCCCTGAGAATAGCTGATAAAGGCCAAGAACACGTCTACCGCGCCTGGATCAAAGGCAGGTTCTAGCAGCAGAGAGACCAGTTCATCGGTGACCTCTTCTTTGCGGCCATAGGCCTGACGTAAGATATTTTTAACGGCCTTGGGCTTGGCTAGCTGATTGAAAAACAGCCTGATCAGCGGACGGTAGCTCAGTACTTTTTGGATGTAGGGCGTAGGCGCACTGCGATACCAGGGTAGTGTTTGACGCTTGCGGTCGTGGAGCAGGCGCAAAGAGCAATCTAGCAGCGCCACGCCACGCACCCACTCAGGTGCTAGCACGGCGGTCTGCATGGCGACTACACAGCCAATAGAGTTGGCAACCAGAAAGGCGCCTTGGCCAACCACCTGCTGGCAGAACGCTAGAACCTGCTTTCCCCAGGTTTCAAAGGTGTAGTCCAACGGGTCACCGGGCGTGGGCTTTGCTGATTTGCCGTAGCCCAGCAAGTCGATGGCGTATACCCGATAGGTAGCCGCGAACGCTGGAATGTTTTTTCGCCAGTGAATGCTAGAAGCGCCAAAGCCATGAATCATGACCACAGCAGGCGCATTCGCTTGTTCGTCTCCGGCTACCTGATAGCCGATGGTGAATCCTTGCCATTCCCAGGTTTCGGCTGTGGCTCTGGCCACGGAGGCTACGGATGAAGAGGCTGTATTTTCGACGCTGCTGTTGCTTTGGGTATCAGGCTGATGAGAAGAAGACATGGCTGAGAAGTAGACCGTACCTGTTAGCGTAACGGTTCTACGGCTGCGGCTGGTCCCAACACAGATACAGATTCTTCGGTAAAGCAGCGTTTAGCAGCCGACTGTACGTCTTCAACAGTGACTGCTGCGATCGCCCTCTGAAACTCCTCATCAAACTCCATTCCCAAGCCCAGTACTTCATACCAGCCTAGCGTCTGTGCAATCTGGCAGTTGGTTTGCTTGCCGAGGGCATACTGTCCCAAAATTTTGTTTTTACAAACCTGCAGCTCTTCTGCGCTCAAGGGGGTCGTGGTTAGCCGAGTAATTTCTTTGCGCAGCCCGGCGAGCGCCACCGGGACATTGTCAGGGGCCGTTCCGATATAGGCTATAAACTGCGACTGGCTCAAACGGGTCGGGTAGAAGGCTGAGACGTCGTAGGCCAAGCCCTGCTTTTCTCTGAGCTCTACAAACAGCCGGCTAGAGAGCCCATTGCCCAGATACGTGCTAACCAGCTTGAGCGCGGCGTAGTCTGGGCCACCAACCGAGTCTGCCAGATACCCCAGAACTACAAAGGCCTGATTTGTCTCTTGAACAGTGACAATTTTTCGGGCGGACCTTTTTATCTGGGGAAAGCTTACTGCTGACAGAGGTCGAATCGGAGGCTTCCAGCCACCAAAGAACTGTTCAACCAGCTTTACAGAGAGCTTAGGTGAGATTCGCCCCACCACCGTAATCACAATATTGTCGGTGCGGAAGTACTGCTGGTGGGCTGATTGCAGGTCGGCCTGGGTAAAGTTAGCGAGGCACGCTTCGGTTTGTGCGTTGGTCAGACCGTAGGGATGGCCGGCATAAATTGACACGCGAAAATGGTTGTAGGCGACGCTAAAAGGCTGCTCTTTCATGGACTTGAGCCCCTGTAGAATTAGCCGCCGCTCCAAGTCAATTTCGGCTTCAGGAAAGCTGGGCTGCTGAATCACTTCTGCAGCTAGCGCCAAGACGGTTTCAAAATCTGATGAAACCGTTTTAAGGCTGACGATGCTGTAGTCAGAGGCCACATCTGCGCCAAACCCAGCCCCGATAGACTCAACGACTTCTGCAATTTCCAGCGCATCCTTTTGCTGGGTCCCTTTGGTTAATACAGCAGTCAGCAAGCCAAACAGCCCAGAATTCTCAGCGGTTTCGTAGCCATGTCCCGCTCGGATAAAAATGCGAGACGCAATGATATCAGCGACTGGATTTTCAATGGCTATGACCGTTAGCCCGTTGGAAAGGGTTGTGCGGAGTGTCGTGGGCTGTTTAGTCAAAGTAGAAGAAGTCACAGTGGCGGTGCTATCGGTAAAAGAATGACGGGATGAGGCTGCTGACAAGGTGAGTTGACAAGGGTCGCACTCAAAAGAAGCAGATATATGTACCCACAATATAAAATCGCAACAAATCCCTATAGAACTATAGACTCACACATACATCAGCTGTAACTTGGCTTTAATTTAGCGAACCAGAGGGGCTGATGGCCGTTCTAGAGAGGTATTTATACCTAATTCTACTGGAGTGTTGTTACCTGCTGTACTAAACCGGGTGCAGGATGACCGCAGTGTAGTTATCGACACTCAGGTACTGCTGAGCAGTCTGCTGCAAGTCTAGCGCCGTAGTAGACTCCAATGTCTGCGGGTAGGTTGCGGCTAAGCTGGGCTCAGCGATGGTGGCATAGTACCCATACAGTCCGGCTATTTGACCCGGCGTTTCAGTAGAAAATGCATAGTCTGTCAGGATAAGGCGCTTGGCTTTAGAGAGTTCTGCTGCTGAAACGGGGGTGTGTATGAGTTCTGTGATGCGATCGCACACTCTAGCCTCTACCGCTTCTACCTGATGCGCCTCTAGCCACATCGACAGACTCAAAGCGCTACAGTCTTTTTGCAGCGTAAAGCTGCTGCTGATATCCTGCACAAGCTGTTGCTCTTCGCGCAGCTCTCTGACGAGCCGAGCGGTTTGTCCGCCCCCTAGCAGCATGCTCAGAATATCCAGCGCGCAGGCAGCGGATACATCAGCAATCCCGGGTCCTAGCCAAGCCATTGTCAACCGGCTCTGCTCTATGTTCGGCAGCTGCAAGACCTGCCGCTGGTGAGTAGGCTCTGGGATGGGCTTTGGCTGCGCTTCGGGGCACCAAAGCGGCTGGGCGAAGCGGCTAAAAGATTGCTGAACCATCGACAGCGTGTCTGCTTGAGAAATCCCCCCAGCCACAACAACCGTCATATTTTGGGGTTGATAGTGAGCCTGATGAAAGCGTCTCATCTCTTCAGGTGAGCGAGCTGCCAAAATTTCAGGTGTGCCGAGCACGGCTCGCCCATAGCCATGTTTTCCATATAGCAGCTCACACAGGGTCTGGTATCCCACCCAGTCGGGATCATCATGGGCCTGACTAATTTCTTCGAGTACGACCTGCCGCTCTCGGACGAACTCGTCTGCCGGAATAGCCGCGCAAAGCAGCAAGTCTGCTAGGTAAGGCAGCGTTCGCGGCAGCGCTTCTGCGGCGACCGTAATGTAAAAGTGAGCATAGTCGTGACTGGTCGCGGCGTTTGTCATACCGCCCTGACTTTCGATCGCCCAGTCAAATTCGCCTGGCTGAAGCCGCTGAGTTCCTTTGAACACCATATGCTCTAGGAAGTGAGCCATGCCGGACCATGCTGCGGGCTCTTGATTGGCACCAGCGCGCACCCACACATCAACTACAGTTGCTGGCGTTGTCATCTCTTGATGGATTACGGTGAGTCCATTTTCTAGGCGCTTCATGGTGGCACCGTTGTGTAAACCTGTTGGCATGACACCTACCAGATGAGAGATCTGAGCGCAGTTGTTGATAGCAGACTCGAATTGTTGCAAGAGCTAGAAACCTATCGAATCGTTGATTAATTTATCCAGATGCTAGCGGGCTTCTGAAATGTTTGCTGGGTTGGATCGCAAAGTGTAAACAAACGAAAGTATTGCTGTGGATCAGTCAAAAATCCAAATAAAAAATCCTCGTTCCAAAAGAACAAGGATTTTTCTATCGTTCAACCGCGGCGCCGTCTTACCTCAGTTTTTGACCTGGGGTGACCAGGTGGGAGTCTCGGCTATAGGTGTATTAGTTTCCGAGTAACTAACCTATTTGGGACAAGCCCAAACAGACAAGCTCGGTATACTGCAACCTCAGCAGCAAGACACCCTAAAAATGAAAAACATAGATCAGAAAACGTTGTTGGCAGTCACCAACGCCGTAGCAGAACTGAGGTCATCATAGCGAACCTATCCCCCAGTTCGACAAGGGGAAATCCATACAGAAGGATGACGGATATTCGCCCTAACGATTAGATATTTGAAAGTGTGAAATCTTGAAGTTTACGTTTCATACCAAAGCGATTCGATACGTTGAACGATGTCGGCTACCGCCCTGTCGTCGTTTGAGCTGTCTGTAAGAACAGTCACATGTGCCATTTTTCGGCCTACCCGAGATTGTTTTTTTCCGTACCAGTACACATAAGTGTCCGGAAGGGTTTTGAGTCGGTTGAGTTTGTCCGCTTGCTTGCTGCCAGAGCCACTGTCAGCGTTTTCGGTACCGAGTAAATTGATCATGACAGCACCGGGTGCGGTGAGCTTACTATCGGTCAAAGGTAGACCACTCACCGCTCGTAGCTGCTGCTCAAACTGCGAGGTGGCGCAAGCATCCAGGGTGTAGTGCCCCGAGTTATGAGTGCGCGGTGCGATCTCATTCACGAGTACCTGACCTGACTGGGTCAAAAAAAGCTCTATGCCAAAGATGCCGACAACCCCCAAACTATTCACCAGATCGGTGGCAATTGCCCTCACCTCATTAGTCACACTTTCTGCTAAGCGAGCGGGTGCAATCACGCGTCTACAGACCTGATCGATTTGTTCGGTTTCTACAACCGGATACACCACCACCTCTCCAGTTTGAGACCGGGCAACCATCACTGCCAGCTCTTTTTCAAAATCAACAAAGGCTTCAAGTAGTACGGGCTGATAGCCTAGCTGTTGCCAGGTTGTTTCCACTGCATTCAGCGTTTCAAGAATAAAAGTGCCCTGGCCATCGTAGCCGTGGCGGCGAGTTTTAAGCGCAAGCGGTAGACCTACCTGCTCGACTTTTTCTTTTAATACAGAGAGGTCTCTTTCGCTTTGTAAGGTCTCGAACGGCGGTGAAGGGAGGCCGATGCGATCGCAATACTGTCTTTGGTCGTATTTATCGAGTAGAGGCGCTAAGCAATCTAGCTGAGGATAAAATACGGTGCCTTGCGCTTCTAGCTTTTTAAGCGCAGGTAGGTCAATAAATTCATTCTCGAAGGTGATGACATCGCACTGAGCGCTAAGCTGAGCTGTGACATCTGCATCGGCGATGGGTCCAAGGATGGTGCGATGTGCGATCGCACAGGCCGGATCATCTGCGCCCGGTGTTTGTACAGATAGTTCGATATTGAGAGCGTTAGCGCCTGCTGCCATCATCCAAGCAAGCTGTCCGCCGCCGATGACGCCAACTCGCCGCACTTGATGGCTTTCACGATTCATGACACTACCTCTAACTTCAGGCTGAGACTATCTGTAATAGCATGATGCACTACCGTTGCTTGACGTAGTCGCTATGCAATTCTGCAATTTTGCTAATATTGTTGGTGAAATGGCATGTAACGTAAGGTCGCACGATGGAAATAGTTACCTTCAACGAGGCTAGTCGTGAACTGACTACCGTTTTAGACCGTGTTGTTGACGATGCCGACTACACCGTCGTTACTAGAGACGATGCAGAAGATATTGTCATCATGTCGAGAAAGTATTTTGATAGTTTGATGGAAACCCTTTATCTGCTGGAATCTCCTGCTAATGCTGTTAATCTGCGAGAATCTATCGCTCAGTACCGTGCAGGACTAGTGAAAGAAAGAGATTTGACAGAGGATTGAGCGAGTTATAAATCATCGTAACAACCCACTTTTATTAAAACTCACTCTGAATCTGCATGGATATGGGCGATCGACAGCTCGCTTGGACTGATGCAGCCTGGGATAGCTATATCTACTGGCAAAGTCAGGATAAAAAGACGCTCAAGCGAATCAATAAGCTGATTAAAGAGATCCTAAGAACGCCCTTTGAAGGTTCTGGAAAACCTGAACCCTTAAAAAATGAACTCTCAGGTTTCTGGTCAAGACGTATCGATGAATCAAATCGCCTTGTGTATGCCATAGATGAGCGATACATCACTATTCTTGCCTGTCGCTATCATTACGAAAAGCTATAGCTCAAAGCTAAATCCTGTCTGCTTCAGCGATTGATACTTTCGCGTATCGAATTCATACAGCTTTGCGGCTCTATGCGAAACATCTTTTTCTTTTAGGCCGGTATCAGTTAATAAATTCATCTTTAGTAGTTTCTTTCGAAAGTTTCTCTTATCTAAAGTCCGTTCTAGAATCTGCTCATAGAGACTTTGCAGTTGAGAGAGGGTGAATTGGGTCGGCAGCAGCTCAAAGCCAACAGGCTCATAGCGAATTTTGTTGCGGAGGCGTGCGATCGCACAGTCTAAAATTTCCGCATGGTCAAATCCCATCTCAGGGACTGCTGATAATTCGAACCAGGCGGCATCGCTAGCATCTGTTGCCGCCTGCAAAGGGTGCGCTTGTAAATTAATTAAGGCGTAGTAGGCAACAGAAATCACACGCTCTCTTGGGTCTCTATGTGGTGCACCAAACGTGTATAGCTGCTCTAAAAATACATTACTGACACCCGTTTCTTCTCTCAGCTCACGGACGGCGGCGGCATCAACAGATTCTTCCATTTGAACGAAACCACCCGGCAAAGACCACGTGCCTTTATAAGGAGGCTGTTGTCTTTTAATGAGCAGAACTTTGAGGACTTTACTGGCTTCAAACCCAAATACGACACAGTCTACAGTAAGTGCGGGATGAGGATAGTCGTAGGTGTAAGGCATCGGTCAAATAAGCCAGGCAGTGCGAAGTTTCCGTTGACAGCTAAGCTTCATTTTAAGCGGTCAAAGACGCTACTTCGTACCGTTTGATCGGCGCAGATTGGTCAGCTTAGATTTTGGTCAGTTCAAATTGATCAGCTCAGACTGTGGGTCTTTTGAACTGCTGCCTGAGCTTTTTTGTGCGATCGCGCCACTCACATCCTTCCACATGGTCATTCACCATGCCCATCGCCTGCATTAACGCATAAGCCGTCGTTGGACCCACAAACGACCACCCTCGCTTTTTCAAGTCCTTGCTCATCTCAGTGGATTTAGCCGTCTTGCTGAGTTCCACCAGCGTCATATAGTCGCACTGGTCAGGCCGTTCCGCCTCGCTTGGCTCGTACTGCCAAAAATAAACCGCTAGCGAACCGAACTCATTCACCAGTTCGCAGGCTCGCCTCGCGTTATTAATGACCGACTCAATTTTGCGACGATGGCGAACGATGCCTTTGTCTTGCAGTAGTCTCTCCACATCAGCCTCAGTAAACCGTGCAACTTTCTCAAAGTCAAAGCCCAAAAACGCCGCTCTAAAGTTCTCCCGCTTTCGCAGAATCGTTAGCCAGCTCAGTCCCGACTGAAACCCTTCTAGGCAAATTTTCTCAAATAGCTGGTTGTCATTTGCTACGGGTACTCCCCACTCCTCATCGTGATACGCCAAATAATCTATTTTCTCTCCTGGCCACCAGCACCGACACCGACCATCTTTTCCTACGGTTAACCCATTCATTTCATTACCTCTTTCTATTTAGCTCAATTCAACAACTCAGCAAAAAAGAATCATACCTCCACGCGTAACAACCTCAGCCATCCAGCTCAACTGGCACACCTAAAATCAACGTGTTTACGCCTTTAGAGGTAGATATCTACTAGTCCACCCGCCCAAAGTGTCCATGCGTGTCACGCACCCTCCGGTTACCAGCGATACAACTTAAACATGCGAAACGAAGCAAGTGTTTCCAACATAAACAACAACGCTTTCGCAACCTTCTCAACCTTGCCTTTTTGAGTGTCGCCCCTCTCTGGATAAATCAAACAACTCCCAGGACAGCCACTAGAAAAGAGCACAGGCCACAGAAGTTCCAAATCACTCCTTCAACGTTTCCACGTTGTTATTCCCACCACCTTTTGAGGATAATTCGATGAAACTTTCTCGCATTTGGGCTCCCATTGGTCTTGCTGCCGCTGCTCTTCTAGCAGTTCCCTCTGGTGCCTTCGCTCAAGCAGCGCCTAGCTACAACTATGTAGGCATTGGCGGTGGCGACGACGGCTTCGTTGTCAACGGTAAGCTCTCCGTTGCTGACAATGTCTCTATTCGCCCCGAAATTGCTACTGACTTTGACTTCGACGACGGTGAAGATGTCTCCTACTTGGTTCCTATCACCTACGACTTCAACTCTATCGGTGAAGGCCGCGCGGAGTTCAATCCCTTCTTGGGCGCAGGGGCTACCGGTTCTATCGGTGATGACGGCGACGACATTGAATTAGCACTCGTCGCAGGTGCTGATTACCGCTTCGCTAACAACTACGTTGCTAACGCTTCTGTTAACTACGCGCCCTTCGCAGACAATGACGAAGTTGGCTTCACTGCTGGTATTGGCTTCCTCTTCTAAGGCAGCGATGTTAAGCAAGGCAGCTTGAGGAAATCTATACATCACCTTTGGCTGCCTCGGAGTTCCTTTCTTTCGTCACACTCTCTTTTGTCACACTCTCTTTTTCAAAAACAACCACCTTTTGAGGACTATTCCATGAAATTCTTTACTCGCCTTTCTGCTACTTTAGCGATCGCAGCTGCCGCTCTTCTGTCTACTTCCGCTGGCGCTTTCGCTCAAGAAGCGCCTAGCTACAACTATGTAGGCATTGGCGGTGGCGACGACGGCTTCGTTGTCAACGGTAAGCTCTCCGTTGCTGACAATGTCTCTATTCGCCCCGAAATTGCTACTGACTTTGACTTCGACGACGGTGAAGATGTCTCCTACTTGGTTCCTATCACCTACGACTTCAACTCTATCGGTGAAGGCCGCGCGGAGTTCAATCCCTTCTTGGGCGCAGGGGCTACCGGTTCTATCGGTGATGACGGCGACGACATTGAATTAGCACTCGTCGCAGGTGCTGATTACCGCTTCGCTAACAACTACGTTGCTAACGCTTCTGTTAACTACGCGCCCTTCGCAGACAATGACGAAGTTGGCTTCACTGCTGGTATTGGCTTCCTCTTCTAAACGTCTCATCCACCTTGTGTGCATCTCTATTAGAGTTGCGGAAGTGACGAAATCACCTCTTTTAGATTAGTTATTCTGCAACTCTCTTTCTCTTCAACAATTCTTTTCTTTTTGTCAGGTTCTCCTTGAGATACGTGCAGCTCCAATACTATCTCTGTCGCTTTGATCGAGGTGACAGGGATATTTTTTCTGTATTGTGAGAGCACGTATTTTGTAATCACTGGTGTGTCGATATCACCTTTTCGTACCAGGCTACATCCCAATACTGGTCAAACTTTCGGCCAACTTCTCGAAAAATGCCTGCTTGTCTAAAACCAAACTTCTTGTGAATCGCAACAGATGCGTCGTTGGGCAGGGTAATTCCAGCATAGGCACAGTGAACATCTTCTGTCGCTAAAGCTTGAAATAGAGCAGCATACAGATGGCTTCCTACGCCCATGCCTAAGCACTCTGGCGCGAGGTAAATGCTGGTTTCAACCGAAGTATCGTAGGCAGCTTTCGTAGCGAACTGACTGCTGCTAGCGTATCCAATTACCTGCTGGTCACGTTCAGCGACCAAGAGGCGATGCCGCCCTGTTGGTTTGTAGTGGCAAAACCAGCTCTGTCGGCGCTGCTCAACCGTATGGGGAGACAGGTCAAATGTGATAGGCGTGTTCAAAATGTACTGATTGTACAAATCAACCAGGGCTGAAATATCCGCATCACGTGCGTCTCTTATGATCGCATTCATATAGTCGCATTCATGTAGTCATATTCATCAGGCAACAGCAGCTTGCTGATCGCAGCTGTTCTATCCTAACGACTCAGCACAGAGCAATTTACTTGCCCTCAATATCAGAGTAAGGTTAGCTACCAGAGTAAGGTTAGCACCTGAAAAAGTATGGTTTTAGAAAATAGATTCGTTCAGTAGTCAGGGTCTGAGTAAGCGCGTACAGTATTAAGATGACGCTTACGACCTGTTGGCAACCCAGTGGCTTATTCTGACTATTTAGAACGTATTTTGAGAGCTCGCGTTTATGAGGTGGCACAAGAAACGCCGCTGGAGCAGGCACCACGGCTCTCTGAACGGTTGAGCAACAAGATACTGCTAAAAAGAGAGGATGCGCAGTCAGTCTTTTCGTTCAAGCTGCGCGGCGCTTACAACAAGCTGGCTCAGCTACCCGCCGATCTGTTGCAGCGTGGGGTAATTGCAGCCTCTGCGGGTAATCATGCGCAAGGTGTTGCGCTAGGTGCCCAACAGCTCGGAACAACGGCCACTATCGTGATGCCGATTACGACCCCTCAGGTGAAGGTCGATGCAGTCAAGGCGAGAGGCGGTACAGTCATATTGCATGGAGATACCTACGATGACGCCTGTGCGTATGCACGCCAGATAGAAGTTGATAAGGAGCTGACTTTTATACATCCATTTGATGATCCAGATGTGATCGCCGGGCAAGGAACCATTGGGATGGAAATTTTGCGGCAGTATCAAAAACCGATTCATGCTGTTTTCGTCGCTATCGGCGGTGGCGGTCTGATTTCTGGGATTGCGGCTTACATAAAACGGCTGCAGCCAGAGACCAAAATTATCGGGGTGGAGCCGGTTGACTCTGATGCGATGAGTCAGTCCTTGGCCAAGGGTGAGCGCATTCGGCTAGACCAGGTGGGACTCTTTGCAGATGGTGTGGCAGTCAGGCAGGTAGGTCAGGAAACGTTTCGGCTGTGTCAGCAGTATGTCGATGAAATTTTGACAGTCAGTACCGACGATACCTGCGCGGCGATTAAGGATGTGTTTGAAGACACGCGCTCCATTTTGGAACCAGCAGGGGCGTTAGCGATCGCAGGTGTAAAAGCCTATGTCGAAAGAGAAGGCATTGTAGACGAAACACTAGTTGCGATCGCCTGTGGAGCCAACATGAATTTCGACCGGCTACGCTTTGTATCTGAACGCGCTGAGCTAGGAGAAGGCAGAGAGGCTGTCTTTGCGGTGACCATCCCAGAGCGACCGGGCAGCCTGGGAAAATTCTGCGATTGTCTGGGCAATCACAGCATTAGCGAGTTTAACTACCGGATTGCAGATGCCAATCAGGCGCATATCTTTGTAGGTATTAAGATCAAAGACCGAGCGGATGCTGAGGCGATCGCTCAAAACTTCCAAAACAGCGGCTTCGAGACGCTTGATCTGACCGATGATGAGCTTGCCAAAATGCACTTGCGACACATGGTTGGCGGCAAGTCGCCCCTCTCTCACAATGAACTGTTGTATCGCTTTGAGTTTCCTGAAAGGCCTGGCGCACTCACCAACTTTGTATCCGCTATGAGCCCAGCCTGGAATATCAGCCTGTTTCACTACCGTAACCATGGGGCTGACTATGGCCGCATCGTTGTAGGCATGCAAGTGCCACCCGAAGAAAAAGATCAGTGGCAAGACTTCTTAAAGAACCTGGGCTATCGATATTGGGATGAAAGCCAAAATCCTGCTTACAGACTGTTTCTGTAGATTATTCTCGTAGCAAATCTACTCTAGTTGCATAGGCTTTTCCCGCCATCTGTTTTGCGACCACGCTCACCTGATCGCCCCGCTCAATAGCGTCGAAAATCTCGGCGTTATGAATATACTTTTGATGGAACAGAATGTCTTTCGAGCCATCATCTGGCTCAATATAGCCGTGGAAGTTTCCAGGCTTTAGCTTAAACAAGAGTTTGACCACTCCTGATTTCGTCGATAGCTCTTCAGTGGCGATCGCACTTTTCTGTGCCTTCGCTCTTAGCCAAGGATTCTCAGCATCTGGCACTGAAACGGGCGCAGGTTCACCGCTATCAGTTTGACTGTCGTTGCGTTGGGAGATGTCAACCAGATCGCGCTCTTCGAGAGTAGTTTCTGGAAGTGCGATCGCCCGCTCTTCTGTAACAGTCTCTGCTGATAGCGAATCAGCTGATTCGCTATCAGCAGAGCTATATTGTTCTATCTCTACAGCGCTGTTTTCAACAGCTGTGTCGTTTTCAACAACGTCAAAGCTAAATAGCGTCACTTGATCCGCAGAGGGAGAAGACACTCGCTGAGCGGGTTCAATAATCAAGCTATCTACAACAGAATCGCCTTCTGTAGGCAGCCGATCGTTATCTTCCTCACTATCAGCGGCTGCAGGTACCGATGTCATCGACATCGTTGACTCAACCGGTGTAGGCAAAGGAGCGTCTATCGAAGGATCGCCTATTGTAGGAGAGGAGACTGTGTCAACGGGTTGGCCCGGCTCAACCGCCGGTAGCAGATCGTGAATTTCAGGCAGCTGCTCTTCTGCTGAGGGCTCTACCTCAGGAACAGAAAGCTCATCCGCTAGAGCTGGTGATTGGTCAACATCGGGAGCTTTAAGCGTAGCTGGCACAGAGAGCAGCTCTGAAACATGAGTAGGAAAGCTAGGCGCTGCTGGAATGTCACCAGTTGTTGAGGCGGCAGTTGCATCTAACCGACGATGCGTATCCGGTTCTTCGGCAACTGGATCAGCCACATCTTTGAGAACAGAAGAGTCTTCTTGACGCAGAGGCGCTGCTGACTGCACTGATGAGCGATCATCATCTGATGCGTCTTCTGAGGGCTTACGCTGCAAGCGAATCACAGTCGGGGCATCAACATCAGCAAGCTCGCTTTGCTGAGGTCGCGATGGCATATCCCTTTCTAGCTGATTCGAGGCTGAAGCAGCTGAAGCATTAGAGCTGCGACGACGCCCGGTAAGCACGCTAAACACCTTATGAAGTTGATTTAGCAGCCAAGTCATTAATCGCTTTAGCATTGTGACTCACCTTTGTAACGCCTGTTGTCTGTGCAGTCTGCAGCCTGCGAAAGTCCACGGATGCACTATCTGTAAGCTCTATATATTACCAGCCACCAGCAATACAGATAACTATCCCGACAAAGATATTGCTCAAGCGACTCAAGCAGAGCAACGTTAGCATCCAGTACGTCTCCTTACGAATTTCTGGGCTTAATAATTTGCCACATAATAAACAACGTAAAGGAAAGGTAGCTAATAGCAACCACCCAGTTTTGCCAGCTATCGGTCGTGTTCATAAGCGCATTAATCCGTTTGAAACCTGTTTGAAAAAAGTCGTTTTATCCGCGGCCTGTGAAAAGCGTGTCTCGATCTTCTCTTTAAAAACGCCAAATAGCTAGCCTAAGGGTCCGTCTCAAACGCTTATAAAAACGCAGAAATCACGCATCGTTCCGCGGCTAGACCGGGGAATCCTAAAGGTGTCTTTTCTTAGCGGCTAGCTCAGGATTATTGCGGAGTAGATCACAAAAGATATGTGCAAAATTACGGCTAGTGACACAGCTTTTGCAGTGAATAGATTTAGCCGCGTTCTAGCCTTAGCCGCTGTCTTCAGTCTTGACTTAGCAAGCACTGAGGCGATTGCTCAAGTTGTTCCCACTAGCGCAGGAACAGGCACTGCCGTTGAGGTAATCGGCGATCGCACGAATATTAGCGGAGGCCAGCTATCAGGCGATAGTACCAACTTGTTTCATCGCTTTGAGCAGTTTGATCTGACGGCCCCAGAAACGGCCAACTTTGAATCACCTGCACACGTGCAAAATATCTTCGGTAGTATCGAAAGCGCTGGAGCGTCGCTGATAGATGGAACGCTGCAAGTGAGCGGTAGCGAGGCCAACTTATATCTGATGAACCCAGCAGGTATTTTGATGGGCCCAAGCGCTCAACTCAATCTCTCCGGTGGGTTTACGGCAACTACCGCAACCAGTATTGGGTTTGCTCAAGGCCAATTTGGCCAAACCGGCAGCGACTACAGCTACCTTACCGGAGCGCCCACTAGCTTTCACTTTGAAGCAGCAGATATCGGTCATCTCATAAATGCTGGCCAGCTACAGGTTAGTGAGGGCTCATTCATCAATTTAATTGGCGATACCGTTGTAAATACAGGCGTGTTAAGTGCACCGGATGGCAGCATTACCGTTGCGGCCGTTCGAGGCGATCGCTGGGTGCGCATAGGCCAAGAAAATCAAATTGTCACGCTAGAAATACAGGCAAATGAGCTTTTGCCCTCAAATGTCTCAAGTGTTGAATCAGCTCAAATTGCCCCTAGCAAAATAGGAGAACTTTTAACAGGTAGCAGCCTAGCTCATGCAACAGAACTAACAACCGACGCCCAGGGAAATGTTCGTCTTGGCTCTGTAGATGTCACATCAGACCTGGAAAATCAAAGCGGCATAGTCCTAGCCAGTGGCAGCCTGACAACGGCTGGTGAGCAGGGAGGCAATATCAACGTGCTGGGCGATCGCATCTCGCTAACAGACGTCCAAATTGATGCAACGGGTAGTAACGGTGGCGGCCTCGTTCGCATAGGAGGAGACTATCAAGGCGCAGGACGAGTTTATAACGCAGAGCAGACCTTTATAGATGACGCTTCTACAATTTCAGCCGATGCAACCGAAAATGGTGACGGTGGTCAGGTCATTGTCTGGGCAGATGACCTCACAGAGTTTTACGGCGACCTTAGAGCGCGCGGCGGCTATCTGGGCGGAGACGGCGGTTTTGCAGAAGTTTCTGGGAAGCGATCGCTCATGATGGCAGGCAGCGCAGACCTAAGCGCACCGCAAGGAAACTTTGGAACGCTGCTGCTGGACCCCAGTAATGTAGAAATTACAGACGGCACTTTCGTAGAGCTCGATGCCATGCAGCTATCAAGCGGCTTTATCGAAAGCTTGTTCAACTACGCTGACGTTGAAATCATAGCCACAAACGACATATACATCCATGACGTTGACGATAATGAAATCAACGTTTTACCAGAAAGAACTATCACATTCACTGCAAACTCTGATGGGGTAGATGGAGGCGCTTTTAGAATGGATAGTGATATTTCAATTATGACTGAAGGCGGCGAGGTCAACATCACTGGAGCAGGTATCTCAGCTGGCATCATCGACACATCTACAGCAGATAGAGAAGCTGGCGGAAAGGTCAGCTTGAATAGCACAAGAGACATCAACATCGTGAGTATTAATACGAGCAGTGACACGGATAGCAACCGTGCTGGCCCTGCAGGTAATGTTTTTCTAACGGCTACCGGTGGCGATATTAATATTGAAGATGACCTGGAAGCACTTTCTATAACCGAGAGAAATTATGCCGATCGTGGCGGAAACATTTTTATAGAAGCCAGCGGTAATATCACAGCTCAAAACATTTCGACGTCGTCTATCACAGAAAGAAACAATGCAGAGAATGGAGGCAACGTCACTATCTCAGCGGGCGGCAGTATCGTAATTGGTGATGTTTACACTCAATCCATGACAGAAAGGAACAATGCGCAGGATGGAGGCAACGTCACGATCTCAGCGGGTAGCGGCATTACAACAGGCGACATTCAAACGCAATCTATCGCGGAAAGGAACAATGCGATGAATGGTGGAGTCGTCGAGCTAAATACAATAAGCGGTAGCATTACAACAGAAGAAATATCGACGACTAGCGGCAGTGTCTCGCTTACAGCGCCCGAAAAAATTATCGTTGACTTTATTGATGCGAGTGGTAACGGCAATCATCCTGAAACAACCTCTATATCAGTTGCGACAGAAGGTACTTTTGCTGCAACTGATATTATTCCAGGTACATCAAACTCTCTTTCTACGATAGGGACAACTGAGGGCAACATTTCTGTTCGATACGGCCAAAGTGAAAGCACTGCTTTTACCGTGGGCAGTGTAACAATCAGCGGTTCGCTTGGCGATATCAGTTCACAGTCAAGCACCATTACAAGCGGCAGCTATCTCGGCGCAGAAGAAAGTGGCAATCTCTACCTGTATGAAGAAGAAGTCGGAAACGTTGAACTAGTGCATACGAATTTACCGTTAGGAGAGACTGAACTGCCAGAAGATCCACCACTAGCAGAGCCACCAACAGAAGATCCACCGCTAGAAGAACCAGAAAATCCTGAGGAGACTGTAGCAGTTGGAGCAGTCAATGAGATTGAACAAAAAACAGAAGAAAGTAGCCCAGTGACGTCGCTACTTTCAATTGACTCAGCAACTAACAGCTTATTGTCGCTTTCGCAAAGCCTACAAAGAGCTGCCCAAGCGGAGTCCAGTCAGCAAGAAACTATATCGCTGATTGCAGGAGCCTCAAATAGCGATTCATCGGAGAGTGACAGCGACAGCGAATTTGTTATGAGCAGTGGCGCTGAGACCGCCAAGACATTTCTACAAACAGAAAATAGCTTAAACGCAGAATTCAAGCAGTACTTAGGATTATCAGAGAATTCCAGCGAGCCGATTACCCTACAAACTGTACAAAACACCTTGCAAACTGTTGAAGCAGAAACAGCGAAAAAGCCAGCGCTAGTATATTTCTACTTCGTAGACGATGAGCTAGAAATTATGCTCATTACAGGAAGCTCACCTCCCATCAAACAAAGACACAGCGACATTACACGAACCCAGGTAGAACAAGCCGGACGGGACCTGAGACAATATGTAGCCAACCCGGTATCCGCAAAAAGTCAATATTTGCCCCCAGCCCAGGCGCTTTATAGCTGGATGATATCTCCTATCGAGCGTCTGTTAGAACAAGAAAATATTGACAGCGTAGGGTTTGTTCTAGAAACAGGCATAAGAACTATTCCCTGGGCAAGCCTACACGACGGAGACCAGTACCTGGTTGAAAGGTACAGTCTGGGCATACTACCCTCTTTTACGCTGACAGAATTCTCGCGAGATAGTCATACCCGCGCTGATTTCAACGACGCTAGCGTACTGGCGATGGGCGCTTCTCAGTTTCAAAACCAGCCAGCCTTACCGGCGGTCGATGCAGAAATTGACCTCATTACCAATCAGCTTTGGCAGGGAGAGGCCTTTGTCAACGAAGGTTTTGTACTAGAAAACTTGCAAACTCAGCTACAGACAAAAGACTACAGCGTTTTGCATTTGGCCACGCATGCCACGTTTAAATCTGGCAGTTTGGACAACTCCTACATTCAGCTTTGGGACGAGCAATTATCCCTGACCGACATGGCCAGCTTAGAACTGGACGAGGCCGATATTGACCTGATGATTTTAAGCGCTTGCAACACCGCCATGGGCGATGCCGCGTCCGAATATGGATTCGCTGGATTTGCGATCAGTTCAGGCTCACGCTCAGCCGTCGCTAGCCTGTGGCCCGTTAGCGATGAGGGAACGCTCGGCTTTATGGCGCAGCTATACGCACAGCTAAAAGATTCCGCGATTCGAACCGATGGCCTGCGAGCTGCGCAGATCAGTATGCTACAGGGCGACGTTGGCATCAGTGACGGGCGTGTGTACGGCCCTGGAGAAGACGTTTTAGTCACCCTTCCTGAGCTAGCAGAAAGTGGACGATGGGACTTTTCCCATCCGTTTTACTGGTCGGCATTTACCATGATCGGAAATCCCTGGTAGCTTAGGCTTCCACCTTCACACGTCCCCTGTCACACGCCCACTTTCACACGTCCACCCTGATACTGCTACCTCCACACTTCCACAATGCTGGAAGCCAATCGTCCTACCAAACGCGCCATTCTTCCCAATCCAGATTAAAGATAGATGTATCTGGGAACGCCGTTGGGTTGCCGTTGGCGTTGAGCTGTTGCTGCAGCTGTTCCAGCTTAGGCTCTTGTGAAGGCAAATCATCGACCAGCTCGTAAGGCATGATGCCATTAGTCAGGGCAAAGTCAATGGTGGTGCCAGCCGCTGCGCCCACAGACCATTCAAAGGAATGAACGCGGTAGGCGGCAGCTGCAATGTTGCTAGTCGCGATCGTTTTACCGGCAATAATGAGATTATCGACACCCTGTGGAATCATCGCGCGTAAGGGAATTTGCCCTGGATAGGCTTGACCGTGGGCTTTACGAATGTTTTCCCGTTCGGTGTTGCCAGGTGCTTCGGGCGGTGACTGGGTTAGGCAAGGATGAAAGTCAATAGCGTACTGCGCAATCCCTACAGAGTCGGGGTAGATAGTAGACCGGGTGCGACGCATGATGTCAGCGGCTGGAACATCGTCGTCTATGACAGAGACTGTGTTGAGGCCAGCGAGGTTGCGCCAGAGCTGTAAGTATCGCTCTGAGCCCAGCGAGGTTTGGTAGTATTCGTCGCGATAGTCCGCTTTAGAAATATCAATCTCGTTCACTCTAAAGCCATCAGGATGGCCGTAGGCTGGGCGTCCGACAATGCGACGTGCCTCACGAATGTAGGGATACTTCGACAGGCCGTGGGCGGTACCCATTGGAGCGTCGAGCCCGGAGATAAAGCGGTGGTTAGGGCTAGGCTCTTTGACGCCAGCGCCCAGCTGAGAATCTGTATCACCTGTCACCAGCCAGTGATAGTAGCTGTAGGCGTTTTCTTCACCCCTAGCCAACGTTTCAACACGCAAGCCGCCAAGCCAGCCGCCGGGCTGTAGCTGCCCAGATTCGGCGAGCTGCTGGTCGCTCAAAATCAGGTTGTCAGCTGCGGTGCCAGGGCGGTAGTCATTACCCCAAGTCCAGTTCTGCATAGAAATGTCGCCTGGAGCCACAGGAGACACGCCGAATTGACTGCCTTCTGGGCGTGGGTTAGGGGCAGAGATGCGGCGATAGGTAAAGACGTAGTCAAAATAGTCGTTGTTGTCGCGAGGTCTTTCGTAGCTAAAGTAGGGTGCGTACTGCTGGTAGTACGATGGCTCTGGCTGTGGCTGGGGTTCGGCGGTGCGCTCCATGCCAAAGGTATAGGTAAAGCCCTGAACGCAGTAGGCATCGCTCGTTTCGGTAGGAGAAGATGGGTTAAGCGCTGAACGAGGATCGAGGCCGAGGTCGTAGGGCACACCCGATAGGGCAATCACTTCGCCAGTTTCCGTCGCTTCGACCACATACCAGTCGGCGGGACCGCTGTTTTCAGTAGCCATGGGAACAAACTGAATGATTTTTTTGGCAAATCGGTCAGAGTCTTCGTACTGGTAGCTGTCGATGAGGGTTTCAGACAGCAGCTCGGTATTCAGCGGTGGCGTGCCGGGCTGAGGGGAGTGTTGAATAGCGATCGCACTATCGATTATCCGACCGTCCGAACTCATCGCGAGTTCTTTGACCACCGTAGAAGGAAACCACTTCAGCTCACCGCCACCTTTACGCGCCGCGTCTTCTAGCTGATCGCTCAAAATTTCGTGAGCATCGCGCGGCAAAAAGCAAGAGACCGATACCCAGCAACCGCCTGGATTTAACTCACCGTATTTCTTTTCAATTCTACTTCGCAGGTCCTTGTAGCCTTCTGAATAAAAGAGCAGCGATCGCTGCATTCTTGCCTCATCTAAAGCAGACGTGCCCTGTGAGGAAATTTGTCCCCCAATCCAATCGGTCAACTCTGTCATACAGACCGTACGACCCGCTTGCAAACTCTCATAGGCCGTCGCCATTCCCGACAGCCCACCGCCAACAATTAGCAGTTCACAATCTACGGTTTCATCAACGGCAGGCTGAGACTGTGCCACTGCTGATTGCTGACCTAGCGGTGTCAACACGATCGCCGGGACCAGGCTAATCAGGCTTGCCGCCATGCCTGCTGAAAATCGATGAAACAGGGAAGCTGTCATAGGTCGCAATTAAACTCAGTATCACGGTGCGATCGCCCTCTTTACTCAACCAAAGTTGCAACGGTTTGATCTTGAACAGGCGCGCTAACGTGCTGCACATAAGCTACGCACTCGCCCTATCTCTTGGCAACCCCCTGTGTAGCAGTTCATCAACACAGTTGCCTCATGGCGAGCAGGCCTCGCAGTGTACGATAAGATTCAGCCTTTAGCGACGAAATCTGGACCTTGCGCTCCAATCACCTCAAACAGGTTGTCCTATGTCTCAGCGTCTTCTATACATCAGCAACGGCCACGGTGAAGACAACCATTCGTCCCACATTATCCGTACGCTAAGAGCCATTCGCCCTGACCTAGAGATTGCTGCGCTGCCGATTGTGGGAGAAGGCAACGCCTATCGCAACATTGACATCCCGATTGTAGGGCCGACCTACACGCTGCCTTCCGGCGGATTTACCTACATGAATCGGCTGCGCCTGATTGATGATATTCGCGCCGGGCTGCTGACCATGACCTGGAAGCAGTACAAGGCCATGAAGCGATACGTTGACTCAGTAGATTTCGTAGCGGCGACTGGCGACACGATTGGTCAAGCCTTCGCCTTTTTAAGCGGCAAGCCGTTTGTTTCCTTTATCTCACCGCTCTCTGCAATGTACGAAGGCAAGCTAAACATGGATTTGATTCTGTGGCAGCTGCTGAAGTCCGACCGATGTAAAGCCGTCGCCACTCGCGACGCCTACACGGCTGAAGACCTGCGGAAGCAAGGGCTCAGCAAAGTTCACTTCGGTGGCATTCCTTCGCTCGATCGGCTCAAACCCAAGGGCAAAGACCTTCAGATTGCAGAAGGCGATACTATGGTTGCGCTGCTGCCGGGCTCGCGTACCGCAGAGGCCGTACGGAACTTTAAACTAGAGATGCAGCTAGCATTAGAAGCCGCGCAGCTCAATCCTGCGTTAAAGTTTCGAGCGGCGTTGGTGCCTAGCGTGATGGCAGAGGCGCAAAAGATTGCTCAGGCCGAAGGCTGGACCTATTCGCAGCATGAGTCTGCAGATGGAGGCAAGCCCTGGGTTCGGCTAAAAGGGGGCGAAACGGCAGACTATTCTCAACCGGTGGAAATTCTTTGCTACAGCGATGCGTTTAGCGACATTGCCTGTCGGACGAAGCTGGTGGTAGGCATGGCTGGACTAGCCGTAGACCAGGCTATGGCCATTGGTAAGCCGATTGTGCAAATTGCCGGGGAAGGACCACAGTTCACCTATGCCTTTGCAGAGGCTCAAGATAGGCTGCTAGGCATTTCTGTGAAAACCATTGGTACGCAGGCGGCTACACCAGCAATTTTGAAAGAAGCAGCGCGGTGTGTTGTGGAAACGGTCGAAGATGAGGAGTACCTAAAAGCTTGCGTAGAGAACGGTCAGGCGAGATTTGGTCCGTTTGGAGCCTCTGCTAGAATTGCGAATTTGATTTTGACGCATTTGGACCGAGCAACCCAGCCCAGCATGAGCGACAACATCACAGGTAAAAACACTGCTTTGGAAACACCGTGAAAAGCGCTGATAAAAATCGTTCTAGCTACAGCCACCTTCTGCCGTTTTTGAAGGCAGAAAAGCGTTTTTTTATCATTACGCTGATTTGCGTGTGTGGCTACGTGGCTACGGTGCCGATTTTACCGAAGCTCGCAGAATATGCCACTGAGGCTATCGGCAAAGGCGACGTGAAGCAAACAGCCTACTGGCTGGGGCTGGCAATGTTGGACTTTGTTGTGCAAAGCGCGTTTTTGTATGGCCAGCGGGTCAGTGCGATCAATGGTTCGTTGAACGTCGTGTTAGCACTGAGGAATGGGGTATATGCCAGTCTGCACCGGATGGGCATTGATTATTTTGCCGACACGCAAACCGGTGACTTGACCTACCGCATCACCGAAGATGTGGAGCGGGTAGGCGAAGTTGTCTTTAAAATGTCTCAGCAGTTTGTATCCTGCCTTTTGCAGATTGTTGTACTGAGCATATACATTCTGTATTTGAACTGGCAGCTGTCTTTGACGGGGCTGTTGATTGCGCCGGTAGTGGGATTTTTGATCGGTCAGTTTGGCCAGCGGCAGTTGACGCTTTCTCGGAAGAATCAGGGTGCGATCGCTACCCTCTCTTCTCTGATCACAGAAGTCTTTAGTAGTATTCGCATTGTTCAGGCCTTTGCCGCCCAGAAATACGAACGCGGCCGGTTTGCCAAAGAAGCCCAGCTCAACCGCGACGCTAAGTTCAAAAGTGAATATCTCACTTCGGTACAGTATCCGGTTGTCGGACTGTTAGAAGCACTGGCCATTATGTTGTTTTTCCTGGTTGGTGCCTGGCAAATTTCGATCGGAAGAATGACTGGCAGCGAATTTGTGTCTTTCTTGGCCGCCGTCGCAATTTTAATTAACCCGATCGACCTGGTCATTCAGCACTACAACCTGTATAAGCAAACCGAAGCGTCGGCAGAACGAATCTTTGAGCTGATGCACTTGGAGCCAACCTTGGTAGAAGCAGAAGATGCGATCGCCCTTCCGGCCATCACTGGCAAAGTAGACTACCGCAACGTTAGCTTTGGCTACGGCCAAGAGACCATCCTCAGCAATCTCAACCTAATCGTCAGTCCGGGCGAAGTGATTGCCTTGGTTGGCCCCTCGGGCGCCGGCAAAACCACTATCGTCAACTTACTAGCCCGCTTTTACGATCCTCAGCAGGGCCAAATCCTAATTGACGGTATCGATATTAAGACGGTTACGATTGAGAGCCTGCGCCATCAGATTGGTACGGTTCCTCAGGAAACAGCTTTGTTTTCTGGCACCATCGCGCAGAACATTGCCTATGGCCAGACTGAGGTGGACTATGAAGCGGTTGAAGCGGCTGCCAAAGTCGCCAATGCGCACGACTTTATTAGCCCAATGTCGCAGGGATATCACACCTGGGTAGGCGAGCGCGGCAACAACTTTTCGGGTGGGCAAAGGCAGAGAATTGCGATCGCCCGCGCCATCTACCTCAACCCTCGGATCTTGGTTTTAGATGAGGCCACTAGCGCCCTAGATCCCGAATCAGAAGCCCTAGTACAAGAAGCCCTAGAGCGAGCCATGAAACGGCGAACGGTGTTTATCATTGCCCACCGACTCAGCACAGTGCGTCAGGCCAACAGAATTCTGTTCTTAGAGAAAGGTAAAATTCTAGAGTCAGGCACTCACCTTGAGCTACTGAATAAGGGGGGGCGCTACGCTCAGTTCTACACCCAGCAGTTTGACAGCTAGCACTTCGCTAAAATTTCAACGAAAAATTGACAAAAAAACAGCACCGCAGCAGTCAAAAGGAACCGAAGACTGGGCGATGCCGATGTGTGGATGTGAGGGAGCGTATCACTCCTATGTAGAAATACTGACGTACCCGTATGGCTTTTGTGTGACAGTCAGATGAGCATTGTATGACAGCTATAAATAAGTAGACCAGCGAATCGGTTTTAGTACAGCTTACGCAGCCGAAACAAAAATCTAGTGCACTAGCGCAATTAGCGACAGACAAGAAATTATCAAATCAATCAAAAAGAGCGAGATCCAGGCTGTCACCACAGCCGAGGTAGCCGATTGCCCAACGCCTTTACCATGTAGAGCAGCCGTCATGCCACGACTACAGCTGGTCACCGCAATCACACAGCCGAACAAAGCAGCCTTCGCCATCACCAGCATGACATCCGACACGCTAAGGTAGCCGCGAACCCCATCTAAGAACGTAGTCATTGATAGCTCGTACGTTTGCGTAGTGACCAGCCCACCGCTCACACCGCCGCAAAACAGCGCC
>ERZ1740058.17-NODE-17-length-126915-cov-8.236024_pt1 | contig 126915 bp, 75 predicted proteins | sample MGYA00581745_ERZ1740058 | MGnify/ENA primary metagenome ERZ1740058 (study PRJEB43018, sample SAMN04849742) | marine metagenome | isolation source: floating plastic debris | place: Pacific Ocean | collected 2008-08-30 | study: EMG produced TPA metagenomics assembly...
CCCCCCCCTCCACCCCTCCGCCCAGTATTTCGATTTTTTTTTCTCTCCTTTTATCGTCTATCAATTCTTTTCTTCTCTTTTCTTCGATGAAGTACTCCCCGAAGAAGGCCACTCGCAAGAAGGCAACCCGCAAGGCCGCACCCCGCAAGACGGCTCGCAAGAAGGCCACGCGGAAGAAGGCCACCCGTCGCACCGTCCGCCGCTAAGGGCTGACACAAGCGACAGCAATCGGCATTCTCGCGGCGACTGGGCGAATGCCCGGTCGCCGCTTTTGCTTGCGCACGGGCCGGTTCACGCGTCGCTCCACCGGAGCGGTGCGATGGGCAACAATCCGATCTATGCCGGAATCCGACCCACTCGAGACGGTAAACGCGCGCCGACGGCTGCTGGCGAATCTCGCGGGCTTCGTTGTGTGCGAGGATGGCGCCGAGCCGGCGCGGGTCGTGCTCGCGGACGCGGGCGGCGAAATCATCGTGCCGATGCACCACGATCTTCGCGAGGCGGGCCAGTGGTCGTTCGCGGCGCCCAACGAACTCGACCCAGCCATCGAACTCTCTTTGGAGCACACGCAGGCCGACGAACCAGCGGAGCCGAGCGAAGCCGAGGCCGATCGCTGGATGGCGTACCACGGCTCGACCCCGCCCGGCTGTCGGTTGGTGTCGCTTTCAGCAACCTTCGCCCGGTTCTGTGAGGACGACGGCGGGACTTGCGTGGCCGAGGGCGTATTGAAGGCCAACCCGCTCCGTTCGCACATGCCGGGCTTGTGCAAGACGCTGAACGCCGACCGTGAGCGGCTCGCCGATGCGTGCGCCCGACTGATCGGCGTGCGGCCGGAGTCGCCGGTGGCGGTCGGCGTGGATGAATGGGGCGTGCACGTCCGGGCGGCGTTCGACGTGCTTCGTCTGGAATTTGAGAGGCCGGCGATAGATGAGCAGTCGGCGAGGCGGGTGATTGGGGAGGTGTTGGATGGGTGAGCGATCCAAGTGGCGGCCGGCGCGGTTGCGGGAGGCGCACGCGCACATTCACCCCCATGGACGCTCCAAGAGCATGGTGGATCTGTCCGATTGCAGATCCGCAGCCGAGATCCTGAATCGACTCGCGGAGGCCTACGCGGGATTGCCACCGGCTCCCTCATTCGGGAGCGAAGAAGAGCGACGCCGTTGGTTCAAGAGCGAGCCCTGGGTGCTGGCCCACGGCGCTCGGATCGAGTCATTCGAAGATCCAGAATGGCCACCACTCGAAGAACTCGACGCGATCGTACCGGATCGCGGCCTCGCGGCTTGGTCGTTCGATCACCACGAGTTGGTCACCAACTCGCTCTCGCTCTCGCATGCCCACCTCGCATCTGACACCTTGCGGGATCCGTGCATTGTGAGGGACGCCGACGGCAAGCCCACGGGGTTGTTGCAAGAACACGCGGCACACCAGCTCTGGAGCTCCCGCCCCGAATCCTCGCACGAGCGGGCGACCGCCGACACTCGGCTGGCGATCGAAGACCTCGCTCGACACGGATTTGTGGAAGTGCACGACTTAAAGAGTGATGTCGCTGATCTGCACGCTCTCGCGACGTGCGGTGAGGAGGGGTGGCTCCGGGAAACCGGCGTCTCGGTCAAGGCCTTCTACGCCCACGCCGACTGGGGCTCGCTCGACGAACTCGAAGACAATGCGTGGCAGATCAAGCTCAGCAAGGATCTGGGTGCACCGGGCGTCCGAGTAGTCGGCGGGAAGATCTTTGTTGATGGCACGCTCAACGGCCGAACGGCGTGGATGCTCCATCCCTACGCGGACGGTCGCCCAGAACATCCCGAGGGCATGCGACTGCTGTCGCAGGAGGAGATTGCCAACGCCATCGAGGCCTGTGTCGCGTCGGGGCTGCAACTCGCCGCGCACGCGATCGGCGACGCGGCGGTGCGTGCCGTGCTCGATGCCGCAGAGCGGGCGCGGGCGCCGCGGGGCTCGGTGCGGATCGAGCACGCCGAGCTGATCGATGAGGCCGATGTGCCGCGGTTCGCCGAGCTTGGGGTCATCGCGAGCGTGCAACCGTGCCACTTGCTGTACGACATCGAGGCCCTGCGGCGGGCGTGCCCCGATCGGCTTGACCGCGTGCTGCCCATCCGCGAACTGATCGACAGCGGGCTGAAGCCCGGCCGCGACATCCTCTTCGGCAGCGACACGCCCATCGTGCGGCCCGACCCCGAAGACTCGATCCTCGCGGCGACGAACCGTGGGCGGAGCGACATGGCCCTGGCCGACGGCATCGCGCCAAGCCAGGCGATCAGCGAGGCGGAGGCGTGGGCGTGTTTTGATGCGGATGCGTGATGTCGTGTCGAGGAGCCCGGCTATGGGCAGCCGGCGTCGAAGGCGGTTTGGAAGGCGAGGAAGTCGAAGAGGGTGAGTTCGCCGTCACCGTCGAGGTCGGCTCTTGGGTCGCCAGCCGTGAGGCGTTGATCGAAGGCGAGGAAGTCGAGCACCGTGAGCTCGCCATCGCCGTCGACGTCGGCAACGCACCGGTCGCAGGCACCCAAGCCGAAGGTGATCGACATCCGTCGGATGTCACTGGAGATTCGCTCGTCTACCAGCAGATCTTCCACGCCGTCGGAGTCGAAGTCGGCCAGTTCAAAGGGGCCGGCGAGCCACCCCGAGACGACCTCTCGCGCCGGCGAGAGGCTGCCCATCCCATCGTTGATGAGCACGGCCAGCGTGCGGCGGCTGATGCCCAGCACCAGGTCTATGGCGCCATCGGCGTTGATGTCCTGCGCCCGGATCGAGTACGGCTGATCTTCGAGGGCAACAAATCTCGGCGGGCCGAAGCTCCCGTCACCCTGGCCGACGAGCACCGCCAAGTTGTCGGACCGGCTGTTTGCTGTCACGAGGTCGAGCACGCCATCGCCCGTAAGGTCGACGGCGATGATGCCGAAAGGGGACTCGCCGCTTGGCGCTAGCGAGGCGATTGTGCGTGCCGGATCGAACCCGGCCGCGCCGCGTCCGAGCAGCACGGCGACGTCATCGAATCGCTGGCCACACGTGGCCGCATCGAGGAATCCATCGCCGTTGAAGTCACCGACCGCCAATCCGGTGATGCTCTCGCTGGCCTCGATCGCCTGGATTTGCTCGAAGACCCCCGACGAGAGGTTGCGGTGCACCAAGACCTCGTCGCGGAAGCTCGACATCAGGTCGAGATCACCGTCGTTATCCACGTCGGCTACGGCGAATACGGAGCCCTGATGGCTGAGGACTGGCCCCAAGCGGCTGGAGAACATGCCCGAGCCATCGTTCCACAGGAGTACCAGTTCGCTCTCCTGCGTATCGACTGCGATGAGATCCGGATCGCCGTCCATGTCCAGATCGGCGGACTGGAGCAAGGCGAGTTCGCGCATGAACGGCGTGACATCCTGCTCGAACATCCGGCCACCACCGGCGTTGCGGAGCAGCAACAACTCGACCTCGCCCGAGCCGCGAACGTACTCCTGCACAGCGACGATGTCTTGATCACCATCGCCGTCGAAGTCGGCCGACAGGCTGCCCGCGAGCCTCTGGGGCTCGGCGATGATCAGCCGCTTCCCGAGCGTTCCATCGGGACTGCCGAGTAGCACGGGCACACCGGGTGCCTCCGTGTCCGCGACCGCGATGTCGGCGATGCCATCGAGATCGAAGTCCGCGATTGCGAGCGCGCCGACCCCGGTGGTGACGATGGAGCGGATCGGACGCCCAAAGCCGCCACTGGCCAGCCCGGGCAGGACGACCACCTCGCTTCCGCCCCACTCCGGCGAGACGAGGTCGATCAGGCCATCGCCGTCCATGTCAATCGGTCGCCAGGACGAGGCCTCGGAATGGGCGTCGCCAGGCCGCCTGGCGTCGTATTCGGTAGCGTCAGCGAACGTCAGACCGCCCTGGGCGGGGTACACCAATGCCGCTCCATCAACACCGACGATGAGATCGACGAGGCCATCTCCGTTGAGGTCGTCTGCCCTGACATCGCGCGGGATTCCGTCGATTGGCAGCACGGTCCGCCGCTCGAAGCGGCCTGCCGAGTTCTCCGACACCCAGACCTCATTGCGACCGCGCATCGCCAGATCGGGATCGCCGTCGTTGTCGAAGTCGGCCAAGGCGATCGGCCCGAGATTGCGGATCGTGTCGACGACGACTCGCTGTTCGAAGCTCGCATCACCGCGATTCGTCAGCAACGAGACCTGATCATCGGCGAAACTCGACACCATCAGATCGGTGTCACCGTCGCCGTCTACATCACCGGAGACGATAGCGATCGGCCCGTCTCCCACCGCAACGGTCTGCCCAACGGTGAGCCTACCCGAAGGACTCCCTAGGAGCACGGTGACGCTGTCCCCCTGTTGGTTGACAACCGCCACATCGGGATCACCGTCGGAATCGAGGTCCTCGCTCACGAACCCGAATGGCAGGGCGCCAATGCCGATGGTCAGTGGCTGCGCAAACTCGAATCCTCCCTTGCCATCGCCCATCCACACTTGCACCAGGTCTGGGCGTACGGCGTCTGGGAAGTGGTGCCACAACCGATCCCCCACGAGCAGATCGGGCGCACCATCCATGTTCAGGTCAGCCGTACCGATGGCCCAGGGCTCGCCGAGTGTGGGCAATAGGAGGTCCTCGGCGAACCAGCCGCGTGGCGTGCCGGGACCGCAATCCTGTGCCAATGCCGGCGTAGCCGACAACGCGAGAGGGGCGGCGATGCCGCAGCGAACGCACCAGGATGCCTGGCGAGCGGAGTCAGTGCCTGGTCTTCGGGGTCTGGTGCACTTGTGCATGAGGGCAACCTCCGCTGGCGAGTGTGTTCGGCGACCGCGAAGCCGTGGAACGCGGCGCAACCTGGATATCGGCCCTCACCCTGCCAACGCGTGATCGGGCATTGGATCGCCAATCGCATCATGCCTCTGGCGATGAACGGTTGCCCTTCACGGCGTTCAAGCGTTCGAGCGTTGCACCTACCATCCGGCGTGCCCCCCCGCCACTTCGAGATCGTCAGCGCCTTCAAGCCCATGGGCGACCAGCCCGCGGCCATCGATGCGCTGACGAGCCGGCTTGAGGGTGGCGCGGACTCGGCCGTGCTGCTGGGGGCGACCGGGACGGGCAAGACGTTTACGATGGCCAACGTCGTGCAGCGGCTGGGCAAGCCCACGCTGATCATCAGCCACAACAAGACGCTGGCGGCCCAGCTGTACGAGGAGCTCCGCGAGTTCCTGCCCCACAACAGCGTCAACTACTTCGTCAGCTATTACGACTACTACCAGCCCGAGGCGTACATCCCCCAGCGGGACATCTACATCGAGAAGGACGCGAGCCGCAACGAGGACCTCGACCAGCTCCGGCTGGCGGCGACGAGCAACATCCTGAGCCGGCGCGACTCGGTGGTGGTCGCCAGCGTGTCGTGCATCTTTGGTCTAGGTTCTCCTGAGGCCTACGGCGATAAGGTGATGACCTTTTCCAAGGGGGGCCGGGTGGACCGGCGGCAGCTCTTCGCCAGCCTGACGGCGATGCAGTACGCCCGCAGCGATTACGAGTTCAGCCGCGGACGCTTCCGGGCGAGGGGCGACGTGATCGAGGTATGGCCGGCGTCGGAGAAGTTCGGCGTGCGGCTCGATCTGTTCGGCGACGAGCTGGAACGCATCGAGCTGATCAATCCGACGTCCGGGGAAGTGCTGGCCGAAGAGGACACGTTCCATTTATTCCCGGCCGTGCACTACGTGCTGCCCGAGGAGCAGCTGGAGAGCATCTGCGACGACATCAGCCGGGAACTGGATTCGCGCGTGCTCGAGCTGCGGAGCGAGGGCAAGCTGCTCGAGGCCCAGCGGCTTCTGGCGCGCACGAAGTATGACCTGGATCTGCTTCGCGAGACGGGGACGTGCCCGGGCGTAGAGAACTACAGCCGGTTCTTCGATGGGCGCATGCCAGGCGAGCGGCCGTTCACGCTGCTCGACTACTTCGACTATGCGCCGCGCGAAACCGAGAACGAGGCGAGCATGCGGCCGAGGTCGGCGAGCGAGAACCAGCTCGTGCAGCGCGATGATAATCGGCGGGCGAGCCGGCCGAACATCGACGACTGGCTGATCATCATCGACGAGAGCCACGTGACGCTGCCGCAGGTGCGGGCGATGTTCAACGGCGACCGGATGCGCAAGGAGACGCTGGTCGACCACGGGTTCCGGCTCAGCAGCGCACTGGACAACCGGCCGATGCGGTTCGAGGAGTTCGAGCGGATGGCCCCGCAGTTGCTGTTTGTCAGCGCGACGCCTGGGCCCTACGAGCTTGAGCGCACGGGCGGGGAGATCGCCGAGCAGGTGATCCGGCCGACAGGGCTGCTCGATCCCCAGGTGGAGGTGAAGCCCGCGGACGGGCAGGTGCCCGACCTGCTCGAGGAGTGCAAGTCCGTCGTCGCACGTGGCGAGCGTGTGCTGGTGACGGCGTTGACCAAGCGGCTTTGTGAGGACCTCGCCGCCTATCTCGATCAGAACGGGCTGAAGACCCGCTACCTGCACAGCGATATCGAGACGCTCGAGCGGCTGGAGATCATCACCGACCTGCGCGAGGGCGCGTTCGACATCCTCGTGGGCGTGAACCTGCTGCGTGAGGGGCTCGACCTACCCGAGGTCTCGCTGGTGGCGATCTTGGACGCCGACAAGGAGGGCTTCTTGCGGAGCCCGACGAGCCTGATCCAGCTCATGGGGCGGGCGGCCCGCAACGTCAACGGCCGGGTCGTGATGTACGCCGACGATATGACGCCGGCGATGAAGAACGCCATCGACGAGACCGAGCGCCGCCGCGAGAAGCAGAGCGCGTACAACGAGAAGATGGGCATCACGCCCGAGACCGTGCGCAAGGAGATCCGCCGGGGCATCGAGATGCAGCTGCGTGCCCGCAAGACGGCGCGCGAGGCGGCGGGTACCGCGGAGGAAGCGTTCGACATCGGCGAGCTGCTCCGCGAGATCGAGGCGGAGATGCTCGAGGCGGCGCAGAAGCTGGAGTTCGAGAAGGCCGCCCGGCTGCGCGACCAAGCCCGCAAGCTCAAGGAACGCATCGCCCAGGGCGATACGTCGAAGGTCCGGCGGAGCGAGCTGGATGAGGGCAAGCAGAAGAAGCGACAAAGACGCGGGAAGGCCGGCAAGCCGGGTACTCCTGGCAGCAAGCCCACGCGGCGCAAGAAGCGGACAGGCTAAGCTGGTACGGATTGGAAGACGCTGGGAATGAAGACTCGAGAGAAGCTCAAAACGTACTTCATCGGCTTCGGGATCGGACTGATCCTCGTGGGCCTGATGCTGTACGCGCGCGGCATGTTTGGTCCGAGGCAGCCGCAGGGCCAGCAACTGCAACAGCAGCCTTTAGAGCAGCAGCAGCAGCCGGCGCCTAACCCCTCAACGCAGTAATGGCCTCGGGGAGGTGGTCGGCCAGCGCCATCGGCGTGAGGCCGGCGCTCGCGTGGTTCTGCTCGCGCCACAGCCTCGCCGCCTGCGCATGGGCGACAACAGCACAACGGGCGACCTCGAACAGGGTGAGGTGGCCGTCGTCGGGCAGATGCCTGGCTCGCTCGCCCAGCTTGGAGCGGGCGAGCTCGTGGGTGATCGGCCGGGCGTGCTGGGCGATCAGCCCGCCGATGAGACCGGCCAGAACATCGCCCGTGCCACCGGTCGCCAGAGCAGAGTCGGCCGTGTCGTCGACCCAGGTCTGGAGGCCATCGCTGACCACGGTGCGGGCGCCCTTCAGCACAACGATGCAGCCCAGCCGCTGGGCGAGTTGCTCGGCTGCCGTTGGCCGTGCCGTGTCGCTGGTCGCGTCGGCGTCCATGCCCAGGGCGCTCGCCAGCCGCGAAAACTCGCCGGGGTGTGGCGTGATGACAGCGGGCGCGTGGAAGTCGAGGGCCAGTTGCGGCGTATCGGATAGTTCGTTAAGCGCGTCGGCATCGACCACGACGGGCATGAGCTTCTGCTGCATCGCACGCAGCGAGAGCGCCGACTGGCCGGCACCTCGGCCGAAGCCCGGACCGATGACGACGACGTCGGTCTCTTCGATGATCGTGTCGAGGATCGCGACCGAATCGCTCACGAGCAGGGCACCGCTTGTGTCGGTGGGCAGACCGCGGCCTGTGGCCTGAGGCGCGATGCCGAGCGCCTCGTTCAGCACGCCCTCGGGGCACACGAGTTGCACAAGCCCCGCACCCGATCGGGTGGCGGCGAGACCGGCGAGGGCCGGTGCGCCGATCATTCGCGAATTCGCAAGGGCGCATCCACCGACGATGGCCACGCGCCCGAAGTCGCCCTTGTGGCCCGTAGAGTCGCGTTTGGGTAGCTTGGGCGCGGGGAGGTTGGCCATCAGCGGGTCGCCTCCACATCGATGCTGATCGTTCCGAGCGTGGACGCGAGGCCGGCCCATAGGTCGTTGGCACTCGAGCCATCGGAGACCGAGAGCACGATCTGGGCGGCGTGGCGGGCGCGGCGGCGCTGCGTTGCATCGAGATCGATCCAGCGCAACCCGCCATCGCTCTCTATCAGGGCCTGCGTCCAGACGTGGTAGATGAACGCGGGCTCGGTGCCGGGGCCGCCGGGCTCGTAGGTCAGGCCGGCGACCAGCCGCGACGGGATGCCCCCGGCCCGCAGCATGGCGGCCAGGAGCGCGGCGTGCTCGGTGCAATCGCCCTCCCGGCTGCGCGCGGTCTCGGCGGCGGTGCCCAGGGCGACATCAAGGGTCTTTCGGCTGATGAAGCGGTGCACGAAGCCACGCATGGCCTCGGCTCGGAGGCCATCGCTGGCACGAGCGGGAAGCGATCGCGTCGCCCGATCGGTTAGCTCGGCGACCATTGCGTCGTCGGACTCCAACAAATCCGTCGATGCGAGGAGTTCGGCAGTCTCGTCCGCGGTGAGTTCGACCACCGGCCCGGGACGGTCCAGATCGATCACGAAGCGCACGGCTTGCGCGTCCGCACGCTCGGCGACTTGCGGACCCGTGGAGACTACCGGGATCTCGTCGTTGCCGCGGATCACGAAGAAGGCGGTCCGGATGCGCTCGTGCCCCCTGATGGCTCTCGATGACTCCACGCGTGTTGCATCGATGAGATCGGGCGGCCGCGACAACGCTCGGCGCGCGTTGGTCTCGTCGCTCAGGACGATCTCTTGCGTCACGGCACCGATCGCCGTCACCGCACGCACGAGATTGCCCTCGGCGTCGAGCCACTCTTGGACGACACGGTCTTCGTCGCCGCGGCGGGTCTCGAAGCGGACCACCTCGATCGGCTTTCCGATGATCTCGATGCTCGATGTGCCGACGCGCGTACGGCGGGTTGGCACGGGGTCGAGCCCGCTCAAGGGATCGACAACCTGCGTGTCGATGGTCTCGTCGCCGGCTGCCATGCGCTCAGAGAGGTGCCGCCGCTCGGCGTCGGGGCCGATCGCGATGCCGTCGGGCGCGGGCTCGATCGTTTGGCCACCCTGGCGCTCGACCGTTACGCTCCGGCCGTTGAATCGCCAGCTCGTCTCCTCATCGCGATCGCCCTCGATGCGGCGGCGCATGCTGTGCGGGGCGCCGTGGTCGAACTCGACGACCTCGCTCTCGAATGCCGTCACGACGATGGATCCCTGCCGCCCCACCGCCACGCGCATGGTCGTGATCGTGGTGATGAAGCCGCCGGCTTCTCGACGCTCGATGCTCATCCAGCCGGCTGGCTGGTCCTGGAGTTTGACGACATACCAGCGCGTGTCCGCGGTTGCGACGGTCGCGAACGCCAGAACGAGGCCCACCATGGCCAGAACGCGTTGCATCACTCATCGTAGTGATGTTCGCCGGGGGCCGGCGGGGTGTACGGTTGCCCGTGATCGACACCCACTGCCACCTGACGTTCCCGCAGTTCGAGGGCCGCGTGGCCGAGGAGCTGGCCGAGGCCGGCCGCCACGGCGTGCGAGGCTGCATCACGATCAGCACGACGCCCATGAACGCGCTCGAATGCCTGCGTCTGGCGACGAGCTTCCCGAACGTGTGGAGCAGTGCTGGCGTGCATCCTCTGTATGCCGACCAGGGGCCGTTCGATCTGACGCCAGTCCGCACGGCGATCGCGCACGAGCGCTGCGTGGCCTGGGGAGAGATGGGCCTGGACAACCACTACGCCGAGCCGCCGCGCGCGATGCAGGAGCCGGTGCTGATGCAGCAGCTTGCGCTGATCCGCGAGATCGACGCGCCGAAGAAGGGTAAGGCCCAGCCCGGCGCGAACAAGCCGATCGTGATCCACTGTCGTGAAGCGTTTGACGACCTCATCCCGATCCTGCGCGAAGCTGGCATCGCCGGCGAACGTTTCGTGTTCCATTGCTTCACGGCCGGGCCAGTCGAAGCGAAGCAGGTGCTGGACTTCGGTGCGATGATCAGCTTTACCGGCGTCGCGACATACAAGAACGCGAAAGAGGTCATGGAAGCCGCGGTTCTGACGCCGGCCGATCGGCTGATGGTCGAGACCGATGCGCCCTACCTGAGCCCGCAGCCGGTGCGTGGGCAGCGGCCGTGCCGGCCGTGGATGGTCTCGCTCACGGCGAAGCTCATCGCCGATGCGCGGGGCCAATCGATCGAAGACTTCGAACGCACGACCGATGCGAACGCCGCGCGCTTCTTCGGGATCGATCCAAGCATCGATCCGGGCCTCTCTTGAGGTCGCGGTTGACGCGGGCCCCAGCCGATCCCAACGCACAAGGTCCCGAAGTCCGCGCAAATCGCAACTCGTCACGGGGACTCACAGCCCATGCCTTGAGAAGACGATCTCGCAGACGTACGAGCAAGATTGGAGCCCCAGGGCTTTCCCTCGGCGCACGCGCCCGCAGCGAAGCAGGGATAGGGAGTACTACCGAATCATTGTGAATGGCGGACTATGCGTGCCTTGACACCCCTGCCGCTCACGGCTAGGTATTTTGATTCCGTCGTGGGCCTGCCGTTGACCGATCCCGCCGACACATCTCGTCCGACCCGTTCCTCTGATGCCACAACTGGCACCGAAGCCGGCGCATGGTCCAATGGAGAGGCCGGGAGCGACAACCAAGACCACGGCTTGCCCGAAGGCTCCATCGAGCCGGCGCCCACGAGCGATCCCAGCCCGACGCGCACGCCGACGCACGCGCCAACGCCGGGTAATCGGGGTGTGAGTGGCACGAGCGAACACGCGCTCGCGAGCCCATCCCAGTCGCTCGGCCGCGTGCCTTGCGTCGTTGGCATCGGGGCCTCGGCCGGTGGGTTGGCACCGCTGGAAGACTTTTTTGCAAGCCTGCCCGAACGCTCCGGCGTGGCCTTTGTCGTCGTCCAGCACCTGAGCCCGGACTTCAAGAGCCTCATGAAGGAGTTGCTCAGCCGGCACACGAACATGGCCGTGCATCGGGTCGAGGGTGACACTCCGGTCTCTCCAGACACGGTGTACCTCATCCCGCCCGGGCAGAACATGCGCATCGAGGGCGGGGTGCTCAAGCTCGAGGCGCAGGACCGCTCACCGGGCCATCATCCGCTGCTGCCCATCGACCGGTTCTTCGAGGCCCTGGCGAACGACCTGGGCGATCGAGCCGTGGCAATCGTGCTCTCGGGCACCGGCAGCGACGGCACGCAGGGCATCCGTCGCATCGGCGAGACCGGGGGCCTTGTGCTGGTACAGGACCCCGAAACGGCCGAATTCGACGGCATGCCGCGCTCGGCCATCGCCACCGAGCAGGCCCACTTCGTGCAGCCGCCCGACCAGTTGGCCCGCACGATCTATGAGTACGCCCTGCGGCTGGATGTCGCTGGGCAGGGCACCATCGCCGACGGGCCGCTGGCCGGCGAGCACGCGCCCAACCAGTTGGCCGGGCAGATCGAACAGGTCATCGGGCTTTTGCGCACTCCGGGGGGGATGGACTTCGCGTGCTACAAGTCCGGTACGTTGGCCCGCCGCATCCAGCGGCGGATGCTGATCGCCGGTCACGAGGACTTTGACCAGTACGTCCGCGTGCTTGCGGAAGACTCCGGCGAACGCACGGCCCTGCGCAACGACCTGCTCATTGGCGTCACGGCCTTCTTCCGTGACCCACACGCGTGGGCCGCGCTCGAGCGGCACGCGCTGCCGCGGTTGGTTGCCGAGGCACACGGCCCGCTGCGCGTCTGGGTTACCGCGTGCTCAACGGGCGAAGAGGTCTACACCCTGGCCATGCTGCTGACCGAGGAGATGGAGCGCCAGGGCAAGCGACCACAGTTCAAGATCTTCGCAACCGATGTGGACGCGCGTGCCATCGAGCGGGCGTCCGCGGGCGTGTACCCTGCGCCGATTGCAGCGGACGTGGGCGAGGAGCGTCTCGCTCGGTACTTTGTTCCAGCGGCCGGGGGCTTTCGAGTGAATCGCGAGCTGCGCGGGCACGCGATCTTTTCGACGCACAACCTGACCACGGACGCGCCGTTTACCCGGCTCGATCTGGTCACCTGCCGCAACGTACTGATCTACATGCAGCACGAGCTGCAGATGAGGCTGCTCGCCTCGTTGCACTTCGGGCTCCGCCATCGCGGCGTGCTGCTCCTGGGGTCGGCCGAGAGTACCGGCGATCTCGAGAACGAGTTCGAGGTGGTTGATGGGCGTTGGAAGATCTACGCGAAGAAGCACGACGTGGTGCTGCCCGTCCGCCGACGCCAGCCCGCCGGCGATCCGATGGACTCGCTGCGTCGGCGCGTTGGCCTCGGTGATACGACGACGCAGCGACGCAACACCATGGTGCTTAGCGAGGCCCACAGGCTCCTTCTCAAGCACATGGGCGGCATGTGTCTGACGCTGGGCGATGGCTTGGAGTTGATGCACGCGTTCGGCCAGACCACGACCTACCTGCGCGTGCCCGAGGGTGGCGTGCAGACCGACGTTTCGACCATGCTCCTGAAAGACCTGGTGCTGCCGCTACGAACGGCGACGCACCGGGCCGAGTCGACTGGGGAACCGATCGCGATTTCGGCCCTGTCGGTCGACACCGGCACCGCGGAACAGCCCGAACGAACCTTGATAGACCTGACGGTCGAGCGTGTCTCGGCGACCAACCTGCACCCGGCGTTCTACCTGGCGCTCATCACCCCACACCGCGCGCAGATCGCCGTACCCGACGAGGACGGCGGGTTCGACGTGGACAAGGCCATGGCCGACCGCATCTCGGGCTTGGAAACCGAGTTGCAGCGGTCTCGCGAGAACCTGCAAGCGACCATCGAAGAGTTGGAGACGACAAACGAGGAGCAGCAGGCCTCGAACGAAGAGCTTGTGGCCGCCAACGAGGAACTGCAGTCCACGAACGAGGAGTTGCATTCGGTCAATGAGGAGTTGTATACGGTCAACGCCGAGTATCAGGCCAAGAACCTGGAACTGGCCGAGGTGTACGCCGACCTCGAGAACCTGCTGCGCTCGACCGACGTTGGCGTGCTCTTCCTCGACCAAGAACTTGTGGTCCGCTCATTCACGCCCAGGTTCGCCCGGTATCTGCCGATCCGCGAAGCGGACGTGGGCCGGCCCATTAGCGAGTTGGCCGTGCGGATCGGAGACATAGATCTGGCCGAGTTGGCGCGGGCTGCCGCGAGTGACGGCGTGGATCAGGCCGACGGCGGTGAACGCGTGGCCATCGGCGAGGACGGCACGCGCTTGCAGGTGAAGGTGTTGCCCTACCTGCGCCGCAGCGGAACCGATCAGGGGCTGGTAGTCACACTGGTTGACGTCACCGAGCTCTCGCGCGCCACCGAGGACGCGAACCAGGCGCGGCAACTGGTCGAGCGCATCTATCGGCACTCGCCGGCGATGCTCCAATCGATCGATGCCGAAGGCCGACTCATCCGCGTCAGTAAGGCTTGGTGCGAGACGCTGGGCTACACCGAAGAAGATGTGATTGGTAGGCCGAGCGTCGACTTCCTGACGCCCGCGTCTCGCGAGTACGCGCTACGCGAGGTGCTGCCCAGGTTCCAGGAAACCGGCCACTGCGAGAACGTCCGCTACCAGATGGTCAAGAAGGACGGCGGCATCATTGATGTCCTGCTCACCGCCAACGTCGAGATCGATGACCACGGCGAGTTGCATGAGACCGCGGCGATGTTGGTGGATGTGACCGAGGCCGAGCGGATCGAGCGCGAATCGGTGCGTATCCGCCGCGGGATGGAGCAGGCGATGCCGGCCTACGCCCGTGTCGGTGCTGACGGCCTATACGAGGACGTGAACGACGCCCACTGTGCGCTGATCGGTCACCCAAGGGATGCGCTCATCGGTACGTCCTGGTTGGACATCATCGACGAGGACGACCACGACCGGATGGCCGAAGCCCTGGCCCTGCTGGAGCAGCAAGATACGGCAGATATCGACGTGTACGTCCGCCGTCCCGACGGCTCGACGATCTGCAAGCGCGAAGTTCTGGTTGCCATCCGCGATGCATCGGGAGCGTGCGTCGGGCACCACCGCTTCGCGCGAGACATCACCGAGCAGAAGCGCCTCGAGCAGGATCTGACGCGGGCGAACCGAGAGCTCGAACGCAAGAATCGTGAGATGGAAGAGTTCGTGTACACCATCAGCCACGACCTCAAGTCACCACTGGTCACGATTTCGGGGCTGGTGGGCTTCATCCGCAAGTTGCTGGCGAACGGCGAGCACAATCGGGTGCCCGATCTTGCCCTGAGCGTCGAGGAGACGACGCTTCGGATGCGTGAGAAGATCGAGGACCTGCTCGAGTTGAGCCGTCTTGGCCGCAGCGAAGCCCAGCAGGAACGTGTGGATTTGCGGGAGGTCGTGCTCAGCGTGCTGCACGAGCACCGCAACTCTCTCGAACGGATGGGCGCCGACATCTCGGTGGACGAACTGCCAACCGTCGTGGGCGATCCACGAAAGCTCGCCCGTGTCTTCGACAACTTGGTTATCAATGCCATGAAGCACGCGCAGCCGGCGGGGACGCTGCAACTCACCATCGAGCCCATCGGGCGGCCCGCGTGCGATGCGGGCGAAGTCGGCGTGCGCGTGCGCGACAACGGCGTTGGCGTGGATTCCAGCCACCAAGAACGGATCTTCGAGCTCTTTTCTCGGGGCAAGACCAACGCCGAGGGAGCTGGCATCGGTCTTGCGTTGGTCCGGCGGGTCATGGATCTGCACGGCGGGCGAGTTTGGACCGAACCTGCCGATGTAAATGGTGGCGACCGTGCACATGCGCCGGGGGCGTCGTTCTGCGTCGCCTTCCCGTGCCCGCCGCCCAGCGACTCGCACCGGGTGAATCCGTAGATACCGGCCGGCTTGTTCGCCATGCACAGCGATTCGATACCACCATGATTCCACACGCAGAGAGACTCAATGCCAGAGCGTCAACAGCCCATCGGAGCGTCTGTCTCGGTACAGGGAGATTCCCAGGAAGTCGCGTCTGGAACGCACCGAGCCCACCGGGAGAGCGCGCCGGTACGCGTTCTCCTCGTTGAGGACAACGATGCTCACGCGTTGCTCATCGAAGCTGCGATCGGCCAGAGTGACGACTGCATCATCGATCGCTTTGTTACCGCAGAGGCAGCCGCAAACGCGGTGCAGGGTTTCGATGCCTACGACCTCATGATCCTGGATGTCGCGCTGCCCGGCGACAAGGGCATCGAATTTGCTCGCAGGATCCGCGAGAATGCCGCTTGGTCAGGGATTCCCATTGTAATCTTCAGTTCGTCCGAGAGTGCGGCGGATCACCGGTCGGCTCTCGATGCGGGCGCCAACAGCTACGTCGTGAAGCCGTTGGGATACGAGGCCTTTGAATCGACCGTGAAAGATATCGTTGCATATTGGACGCGGCTTCAGTATACTCCGCGTTAGCGTGATTGAAGATCGCTCAGATCGTGTCCAAAATGGCTTCGCTTCTCCTGCGGGTCCTGACGTAACTGCCGACGCCGCCGCTGATGGCTCGGGATTCTCGAAACTCAAGGTCGCGATCGCCGACGACCGTAGCAGCGACCTTGATCGCGCAACCGCGGCAGTCGAGGCCGCGGGGTACGAGGTCGTGGTGCGGTGTTCCAGCGGCGACGCGTTCTCATTCGCCTGTCAAGAAGCCGAGGTCGACGTCGCGCTGCTCGACATCTGCATGCCCGACGTGGACGGCATCCGACTGTCCGTCGAACTCATTGAAGAACAACGCGTCCCGTCGGTTATTATGTCGGCGCAGTTCGACCCGGTGTACCTTGAGCACGCGCAGGAAGCGGGCGTGTTCGGCTACCTCACCAAGCCGGTGCAGGCTTCGCAGGTGCAGGTGTCGCTGTATCTCGCGCACCGTCACTTCCAACTCTGGAAGCCGGGCGAGGACATCCAGGGCTCGGTCGACGCGCGCCGACGCGCGCGACGCATCATCCGGGACGCCGTGCGCTTGATCTCCGACAGCGAGAAGTGCGGCATTGAAGAGGCACACGAGCGGCTCGAGCACTATGCGCGAGAGAGCTGCGACACCAAGCGCGAAGCCGCCGAGTATGTCGCGGGCTATTTGGACAAGGCGGCGGCCAGGGCTCGAAGCGCCGGCGACGCGTAGCGGCGAGCGGTCCGGCCAGAATCGCGACGCGATCGGCGGACCACCCTTGCAACTTCGCAGGCCCGATTGCACGATCCGCGCTCGGCTAGTTCGGGCACCTCGTCCAAGCAGTCCAGCCACCAGAAGTTCACCCCGCGAACACAGTCCTCGGGGGTCACGCCGGGCCGCATCCCGTACACCGTGAACCGTCGCCGGAGCATCGCCCGCCTTCGGTGACGCCGGTGATCCCCCTTGCCACGCCGCCACAGCCGATCCGCGGCCGCGAAGGTCCGGATACGGGTTGAATTTGGGGTTAGCGGGCGACCGGTATCCGGACTTTGGACTGTCAGGACTACGGGCTCGGAACCGCCGGCAGCTCGTACACGTCGGCGTCCCCACCACTCACCACACCATCAACCTCGACCCACGTGTCCGGCCGCGCGAAGCTGGCGCGCCATTGGAGGGCGTTGTCGAGGCGCTGCACGAGGGTGTCGCGGGTGTCGGCGTCGAACAGGACAATGCCCGACGGCGTGCGCGCGGTCTCTTCCGGCGCAGCCAACTCCCTCGCCAGCCGCTCGAGCAGGGCCTGGGCGCCGGCGCTCTTGAGCGGGGCCGCGCGGTCGATGGCGTAGCGCACGGCCTCGTCGTCGCCCGCAGCCAGCCCGGCGTCGGCGATGGCCTCGAGCACGTCCATGGGCGGGGGCACGAAGCCCTGCCGCATCTCGGGCGTGCCGGTGTCCAGGAACTGGAGCTCGCTGATCGCCCATGTGGCGGTCCGCAAGCCCGGAGTGGGACCCGTCGACGGGTTGACCGATCGATCGTGCGTCATGCCGGCGTGGCGCATGATGCGTTCGAACTCGGCGTCGTCCACCTCGGTCCGCTCGCGCAGGCGCGCCTCCATCCGCGAGCTGGGCCATGAATCGACCCAGCGCGTGCCACCAGCGCGCTTGGTGAGCTCCTGCATCTGGCGTGCGTGCTGCACCAGGGTGAGCAGCCGCTCGGGCGGCGTCGCCAGCACGCGCTCGTACCACGCGCGGGCGGCGTGGCCGTATTGGTGGTGCCACAGCAGCCGCTCCCAGCGATCGTCGCTGTACATGTAGTCGGGGTTGGGCACGGGCCCGGTCTGCAGGTGCGCCGCGGGCCCACCGAAGCGCAGCTGGTCGGGGTACGGCTCTGCCTGTTCGAGCAGGAACGCCAGCACCGGACGCGGCGTCATCTCCGTCCAGTGGTCGGCCAGCAGCGAGCGGATGGCCAGGCCCGCCCCGGCCACGAACACGACGACGGCCAGGATGCGGGCGGGCCGGCGACTGGTCAGCGGGTTGACGCAGATCGCGGCGCCGGCCAGCAGCACGCCCGTGATGACACCGGTGAGGACCATACAGAATCGTTGGCGCGCGGACCGAGGATCTCCGCAGGCGTTTACGCCGACCAAACGAGTACCCCCCGGTTGTATCATGGGATGGATCGAACGCGCGGAACCGCCAGGCTCAGGCCAACCTGAGAAGCGGTAGAACCGCAGACTGGGCCGGGAATCCCAGGGGACGAGGGAGGAGCGCAGATGGCGATCACGGCGGGACGCACGCGGCACTCCAGGTCGTGGCCAAGAGGCATGGTCGCCGGGACCGCGCTGGCCTTCGCCGCCAGTCTCGTGGGGGCGTGCTCGCATCGGCCACCGCCGGCGTTCGAGGGTGTCGTGGCCGCGCCCACAACGTACGCGCTCTACTCAGACACGCTCGAGCGACGCGAGCAGATCCTGCCGCTGGGCACCACGGTGGACGAACTCGACCAGCTCGACGCGCGGCCCCTGCGCGAGTGGCTGCGCGCCACGGTGGGAACGGTGACGAACACGCCCGATGCCGGCATCCTCCGGGTCCGGGTACTGTATTCGGATGTGGCCACCCCAGACGGGCGCGCCCGCCTGGGCCTGGCGCGGTCTGTCGATGGACGGGTGGTGGTCCGCATGTTCGAGGACGCGGTCGAGCTCGACGCGCTCGGTGGCGGGTACTACTTCGTGTGGTACAGCCGGTACCTCAGCGCGGTCTGGGACGCCGTGGCGCAGTCCTTTCTGCCAACCCAGCCGCCGCGCTCGCCGGGCGGCGTAGCGGTGCTTGAGGGCGGCATCTTGGTTGCCATGGACAACGAGGATCGCCATCTCAGGCTGTGGGACCGTGACGGCACGCCGCTACCAGTGCCGGAATCGATGGCATCCTGGGGCATCGGGAGCATCACCGGCCTTCACCACGGCCAGATCGTCATGCTCACCACGCCCAAGATCCCGAATCCCGAACGTCGAGTGATGGACGCGACGTGGGCATGGAGGCCCGGCAGCGACCCCGTGCAGCTCTGGCCTGGCTCCTCGGTTATGTCCATCTCAGGCAGCAACCAGCAGTTCGTGTCGACGCGGTCCAGGGTCCGACGGATCGATCTTGAGAGCGATGGCACGGTCCGGACGACGACCATGCGTGGCGTCACATCGATGAACATCTCGCCGGACGATCGCGCCATTGTCGAGCGGATCGACGTCTACGACCGCGGATGGAAGTGGGCCAAGCTGCTTGACACGTACTGGAACGTCCGCGAGATCTCGGGCAACCGGGCGCGTCCGCTGGCGGAGGGTTTGCGGTTTGTGGGCGACGGTTCGGTGTGGCTGGAGCCGGGACGGTTCGCCGGGGCGGTCGAGGTTGTGGTCGTTCCCAGACCGCCAGCCCCCTAACACGCGAGTCAGGTCTACCGCCGCCCAAACATGCGCTCCAGATCACGCATGATCAGACGCACCGAGGTCGGGCGACGGCGGCGTGTTGCTGGCGTAGCCGCAACACGCTCGCAGAGGCCACGCGCAAGAACTGCCTGGGCCGCCTCGACGACCGTGCCGGCCAAAGCCGGGCGTGCGAAGGACCGATACCCACGGCATGACCCGGACCCAAGCCGATCGCATCGCCGACGAGACCCAGCACGCGCCGCCCCCCGCCGCCGACGCCACCACTGCGCCGGCGACGCACGTCGGGGCCACGTACACCCTGAAGGAAGCCTGCGCGCTGGTCGGCCTCACGCGCGATGCGTGGACGAGCTGGCAGAAGCGTGGGCTGCTGCCCGAGGGCAGGATCGGCACCGGCCGCGAGCACGACCGCCGGGTGCTGGTCTTCACGCAGGCCGAGGTCGAACAAGCGCGCGCGGCGGTGGAGCGCAGCGGGCTGGCGACGCCCGAGCACACGGTCACGTACGACCAGGTCGTCGAGATGCTGGGCATCTCCAAGTCGCGCATGTACGAGATGATCAAGAGCGGACGCTTCCCCCCCGGCCGCTGGGCCGCGCCGACCGAGGGCAACGGCCGGGGCAACCGCCGCAAGATGTTCACGCCCGCCGAGGTCGAGCAGGCCCGCACGGCGCTTGCCGAGTTCATGAACAAGGGACCCGAGATCGACGGCAAGCCGGCCGTCACCCTGCAGGATGCTGCGGCGATGATCGGTCTGACGCGGGCGCAGTGGCGCGCCTGGCAGGACAAGGGCTGGGCACCCAAGGGCAAGACGGCCAAGCAGCACGGCACCGTCGGCGGGAACGCCCAGCTCTACACCAGGGCGCAGATCGAAGAGCTGAAGTCCTCGCTCGAGCGCGGCGAGCACCCAGGCGCCGAGTACATCGCCACGCCGCGGCACAGCATCACGAATGAAGAGGCCGCGCGGCTCGCCGGCGTCTGCGGCCACGCGTGGCACGAGCTGAGCCAACGCGGGCAGCTGCCCGAGGGCCGCTGGGCGCCCAATCCCAAAGGCACCGGCAAGGGCGGGCTGCGCAAGCTATACACGCCCGAGGACGTCGAGGCGCTGAAGGCCGCCATGGCGCAGCTGGAAGCCGAGCGGCAGCCGACGATCGATGGAAGGCCCGCGCTGACCGTGCTCGAGGCCGCCGCGATCATCAACATCTCGCGCCCGCTGTGGTACGAGTGGGACCGCAAGGGCTGGCTGCCGCAGGCCCACAAGGTCCCGCTCAAGGGCGGCGGCAACATCAACGGCAGGATGATGAACCTGTACACGCCCGAGCAGATCGAGGAACTGAAGGCCGCCATCGACGCCGGCGAGCACCCCGGCGCGCAGGGGCGCGGCACGGCCGAGCACACCATCACCCGCGCCAAGGCTGCGAAGATGCTGGGCATCACCGTGTCGATGTGGTCGACGTGGGAGAAGGAGGGAATCGTGCCCAAGGGCAAGCTGCCGCCGCTCTCGCCGAATCTGGGTTTGGACGGCGGCCGGAAGCTGTGGACGCCCGCGCAGGTCGAGGCGGTGCGCGCGAAGGCCACCGAGATGGGCATCCTTGAGCCCGCGGCTACGCCCGAGCACGTCCTCACGCGCAAGCAAGCCGCGGAGCTCGTAGGCATCCCGACGGGCATGTGGACGTACTGGTGCCGGCGGGGCGTGATCCCCACCGGCCGCTGGCGCACCAACCCCAGCGGCTCGGGGCACGGCGGCTTGCGCCGCATGCACTCGCTCGAAGAGGTGCGCGAGGCCCGCGCCGCGCTCGACGAAATCGGCTTTGGTCGGTCGGCCAACGCGACCGAGGCCCACACGCTGACGCAACGCGAGGCCGCTCGGCTGCTGGGCGTCGAGGCGACCGCGCTACAGGGCTGGGAGAAGCGCGGCCTGATGCCCATGGGCGCGTGGGCCCGCGCCACGAAGGGCCCGGCGCTGCGCAAGATGTACACGCCCGCGCAGGTCGAAGAGGCCCGAGAGGCGCTCCAGAGCCACGGCATCCGCTGCTTCGACCGCGCGACCGACGAGCACACCTACTCCCGCCAGCAGGCGGCGCGCTTCATCGGCGTGCCGTTCTCGACGTGGTCGCACTGGGAGCACCAGGGCCGCACGCCGGTGGGCGCCTGGGGGCGCCAGGCCACGGGCAAAGGCCGATGCAAGATGTTCACCCACGCCGAGCTCGCGGCGTTCGCCGAGGAACTCGAGAAGCTGCACAAGCCCTACGCCGACCCGGATCGCCCGGGCGTGCACCGCGTACCGATCCGTACCGGCAAGGGACGTATGGAAGCGCTCATCGACTCCAGCGACCTGCACCTGGTCGAGTGCAAGCACTGGAACTATTCGGAACGAACCGACGACTATGGCACCCACGGCGTAGTCGTGCTTTCGACCGTCAAGGGGCGGATGAAGCCGCTGAAGCAGTTCATCACGGGCGTGAGCGGGCACCGCTGGCGCATCCGCCACGCCAACGGCGACTTCCTCGACTGCCGGCGTGAGAACCTGGTCGTGCTGGACATCGCCCAGCAGAGCTACGGCAACAAGAAGATCAAGATGCGAGCCGGCTACAAACCGACGTCGAAGTACAAGGGCGTCTGCTGGGACGAACCACGAGGCAAGTGGTTGGCTCAGATCAATAAGGACGGGAAGCACCACCACCTTGGACGCTTCAACGACGAGATCGACGCCGCCGACGCCTACGACAACGCCGCGCGGGAGCTGTTCGGCGAGCACGCGTACCTGAACTTCGACGGCGTGGCCGATCGCTCCGAAGCGGAGCCAAGGTCGGCTGCGTAGCAGACACACTCCAGGCGCGAAGACACGGAACCTGGCCTCCCTCGCAACTCAGAACTTTGTTACGAGTCCTCGGACCCTTCGGCCGGTGGCGGCGCATCGCTGACGCACCGGAAACCCAGGTGGCTCATCGCGGTGTCGGACGGCGCCGCCATGCGGGCGCTGGGGCGGTAGCTTGCGCAGTAGCTGTCGTTGCAGAGGAACGAGCCCCCGCGGTGGACGTAGCTCCTGGTGGCCAGTGGGTTGCGCGGGTCGACGGCGCGCTCGGGCCCGCGTGGGTTCACGAACAGCGGTTCGTCGTCGCCGTCGCGCATCGGGGCCGAGACGCGGCGGACGTACTCGTCGTGGCGGTATAGGTCACTCGTCCACTCCCACACGTTGCCGGCCACGTCGTAGAGGCCGTAACCGTTGGGCGGGAAGCTGCGCACCGGCGCGGTGCGCATGTGCCCGTCCTGGAGCGTGTTGTTGTGCGGGAAGCGACCGTCCCAGATGTTCGCGTGCGTCGGCCCGACGGGCTCGTTGCCCCAGGCGTTGACCGCACCGTCCAGCCCGCCGCGCGCGGCAAACTCCCACTCGGCCTCGGTCGGCAGCCGCCTGCCGGCCCATTGGGCGTACGCCACGGCGTCGTCCCAGGCGATGTGCACCACCGGGTGGTCCATGCGGTTGCCGATGCCCGAGCCCGAGCCCTCGGGGTGCTTCCAGCTGGCGCCCTTCGTCCACGTCCACCACAGGCCGAAGTTGCGCAGGTCGACGGCCGACTCGGGCGGCGTGAACACCAGCGAGCCGGGCTCGAGCGCCTCGTCGGGCGGCCTGGGCGTGCCCTCTGGCAGCTGCTTTTTCAGCTCTTCCCAGTCGACCGGGCGCTCGGCGACCGTGACGTAACCGGTCGCGTCGACGAAGGCCTTGAACTGGGCGTTGGTGACCTCGGTGGCGTCGATCCAGAAGCCGTCGACTCGCACACGGTGCACGGGCGCTTCGTCGAGGCGCGCGAGCGGGTCGGTCGAGCCCATCGCGAACTCGCCGCCGGGGATGTAGACCATACCGTCGGTGGATTGCGCCGCTTCGGGGTGTTCCTGCTGCGCGAACACGGCCAGACGCATGGCGGCCGGGTTCGCCGGCTGGCAGCACGCGGGCAGGTCATCGGCGGTTGCCGACTGCATCGCGAGGACCATGATGGCAAGGGCGTTGATCGGCACGGATGAAACTCAGGGGAAGATGGTCGCCCAGTCCCGGGCCATGTCGACGACGACCCAGCCGCGCTGCTCGGCCTCGTCGAGCCCGCGGACGAGCCGGCCGACGTGCGAGTCTCGGTCGTAGGCCCACTCGCGCTCGGCGTCGGTGTGGTGCACGAGCAGCCCGAAGCGCGGGCCGTCGCCCGCAGTCACGTACTCGAGCATCTGGAAGTCGCCGTCGGAGTTGCCCGCCGCGAAGAAGGGCCGCCGGCCGATGTGCTGGTGGATGCCCACCGGCTTGCCCTCCTTGTCGTCGATGAAGTTCAGCTCGGCCAGCTTCACCAGGGTGGGCACGCCGTTGCGTACCTCGTAGCCGGTCTTCATGCCGCTGCCGACGACCTGGTGCGACGGGATGCCGTAGACCTCCTCGGCGAACACACGCAGGAAGTCGATGCCGCCGCCCGAGACGATAAACGTCTGGAAGCCGTTCTTGCGAAGGTACTCAAGCAGTTCGAGCATGGGCTTGTAGACCATGTCGGTGTACCGGCGGCCGGTCGTCGGGTGGCGGGCGGTCTCGAGCCACTCGCGGACGGTGTCGTCGAACTGCTCGGTCGACATGCCCGCGTGCGTGCGGGCGATGATCTCGCCGATGGCCTTGTGGCCCTGCTTCGCGAGCGACTCCATGTCGCCCGCGAGCACACTCTTGTAGGGCTCGGTAGTCATCCAGCCGGGGTTGTCGGGCGCCATCGCCCTGATTCGATCGACCGCGAAGAGCAGCTGGAAGTACACCGGCTGCTCGGCCCACAGGCAGCCATCGTTGTCGAACGTGGCGATGCGGTCGCCGGGCTCGACGTAGTCGGCCGAGCCCTCGGTGGTGACGCGCTCGACTAATGTCACGATGGCCTGCTTCGACGCGCCGTCGTTCCACGAAGGCAGGGCGTCCTGCGCTCTTGCGATCGCGGAAACGCACAACAGAGCAAGGAGCACGGGGAGCGTTGTCCTGGCCATCGGGATCCTCCGTTGGGAAAAGCAACCAGCCGCCGTCAGGCGATCGATTGCGATGGATTCAGGATGCGATCAGCGGCCGCGGGCGGCGTCTTCGATCTGCTCCTGCACCTTCTCCAGGTTGAACGAGCCTGGCGTCTGGCTCGGCGGGTACTCCTGCAGCGTCTGGAAGAACTGCCCGGCGACCTGCTGCATGGGCACGATCACGTAGGGGCGGTCGAGGAACCAGTCGTGGTAGGTGTTCGCGTCGATCTGCGCCTTCTCGAACGGATCGCGACGCAGGTGGAACAGCAGGGGAACGCGCAGCTCGGTGAACGGCTCACGCCAGATCTGGAACGCGTCGGCACGGTTTTCAAGGAACACGCCCTTCCAGTCGCCGAGGCGCATCGCCACAACCTGGGCGTCATCGTTGACGTAGATGAACTCCTTGCGAGGCGAGGCGGTGATGTTGTCGTGGAACGTCTCGAACGTGTCAGCCGCGGCGAAGTACTCGTTCATGTCGTAGCCGTCCAGGTGCTGGCGATACTCGCGGCCGATCGCGCTGTAGCCGTCCAGCATGTCCGCCTTGAGGTCGGCCTTGCCGGCGGCGGTCGCGAAGGTCACCATCCAGTCCTCGTGGGCGACGATCCCGTTGAGCGTGTGGCCGGCGGGCCACTGCCCGGGCCAGCGGGCGAACGCGGGCACGCGGTAGGCACCCTCCCAGTTGCTGTTCTTCTCCTTGCGGAAGGGCGTGTAGCCGGCGTCCGGCCACGTGTTGAAGTGCGGACCGTTGTCGGTCGAGTACATGACGATCGTGTTGTCGGTGATGCCCAACTCGTCGAGCAGGTCGAGCAACTGGCCGACGTGGCCGTCGTGCTCGATCATGCCGTCGTGGTACTCGTCGCCATGGGGCGCCGAGAGGCCGATCGTCTCTTCCTTCAGGTGCGTGCGGAAGTGCATACGCGTGCCGTTCCACCAGCAGAAGAAGGGCTCGCCGGATTCCACGGTGGTCTTGATGAACTCGATGGCCTCGGCGACGGTCTCATCGTCGATGACCCTCATCCGCTCGATGGTCAACTGGCCGGTATCTTCGACCCGGTGCTGGCCGTCCTGCATCGAGGAACGGATCACGCCGCGCGGGCCGTAGGTCTCAAAGAAGGTCTTCCCGCTCGGCAGCACCATGTCACCGGGGTAGTCGCGGTTCTCGGGTTCTTCCGAGGCGTTGAGGTGGTAGAGCGGGCCGAAGAACCGATCGAAACCATGGTTGGTGGGCAGATGCTCGTCGCGGTCGCCAAAGTGGTTCTTGCCGAACTGGCCCGTCGCGTAGCCCTGCTCTTTCAGCACGGCGGCGATGGTGATGTCCTGCTCCTGCCAGCCCTCGGCCGCGCCCGGCAGGCCCACCTTGGTCATGCCCGTGCGGACGGGCACGGTCCCGCCCAGGAACGCCGCCCGGCCAGCAGTGCAGCTCTGCTGGGCGTAATAATCGGTGAAGCTCAGGCCCTCGCGGGCGATGCGATCGATGTTGGGCGTGCGGTAGCCCATCATGCCGCGGTTGTTGTGGCTGATGTTCCAGGTGCCGATGTCATCGCCCCAGATAACGAGGATGTTCGGCTTCCCGCCCTGGTTGTTCTGGTTGTTGCGCTGGTTCGAGCCACGCTGGGCGAAGGCCGTCGAGGCCATCGCCAACGCCGCAACCAGCACGATCGTGCTGCGCCAATGCATCTGCATTCTCCTGTGTGGATCTCTGCCGTGGGTCCCCTGCGAGGCGGGCACTCACCACGGCACGGTCCCCCTTACCTTGACCGATTGAACCGGCCGGCGAGGACGGAGCCGCCTCAGGACTATCCCGCGAACTCGTGGCTATCGACGCCCGAACATGCGTTCGAGGTCGCGCATCGTCAGGCGAATCGAGGTCGGGCGGCCATGGGGGCAACTGGCGCTGCGCTCGACCTTTTCACGGAGTTCTAGCAATGCGCTCAGTTCCTGATCGCTCAGGGCATCGCCGGCCTTGACGGCGGCCTTGCAGGCCATCATGTCCAGGACCTCGCGCAGCGCGTCCTCCTGGTCTTTGGGCAGGTCGTCGGCCTCGAGCAACTCGGCCATGAACTCGGCCGGATCGACGCCGCGGCTGAAGAGCAGGCTTGGGAAGGCGTGCACGGCGACGCGCGTGGGGCCGGCGGCGGTGGCGTCAATGCCAAGCGTGTACAGGATTGGTGCGAGCGCTTCGAGCTTCTCGGGCGCATCGGCCACGCCGACCATCGCGGGGGTGAGCAGTCTCTGACTCTCCAAATCGCCGTGGCTGGCGATGCGGCTGCGCAGGGCCTCGAACATGACGCGCTCGTGCAACGCGTGCTGGTCGATGATGACCACGCCATCGCCCGAGCCGTCGGGAGCGACGAGGTACGAATCTCGAATCTGCATCGCACGACGCATCCAGGGGCCGTCGGGGGCGCGGTCGATGGGTGCAGGTTCGATGGACGAGTCCGTACTCGGGTCCTTCGGTTCGACCAGCGCCTGCGGTTGCGGCTCCGTTCGACTCAGCACGGCGTGCACTTCGGCGTCGGTCAGCCGGTCGGCGAGTTCGCGGGCCTCGTTGGTCAGATCCGCGGCCCGCGTTCCTGTGAAGATTGCGCCGTCGGCAGGAACGAAGGGCTGCCATGGGCGCGCGGCGCTCGGATTGACCTCGGTGAAGGACGCGGTCAGGTCCTCGCCGGCCAGCGCTTCGCGCACCGAGCCGTGGACGGCGGCGTGGATCGCCGAGGAATCTCGGAAGCGGACCTCGGCCTTGGCAGGGTGCACGTTGACGTCGACCATCGACGGGTCGATATCGATCAGCAGCACGGCCACGGGATGCTTGCCGGGCTCGATCAAGCCGCGGTAGGCCTCGCGAAGAGCATGAGCAATCGTCGCGTCGCGCACCACGCGGCCGTTGAGGACGATCCACTGGCCCTTCGCGTTGCCGCGCGCGGCGTGCGGGCGGCCAACCAAACCCCAGAGGTTCACGTTGTATGTCTCAGCCGCAACGCCGGTAGCCTCGATCATCGCCTCGGCGAGGTCTTGCCCCAGGATCGAACGCACGCGGTCCGGCGCGCTTTGGTTCGCGGGCAGGTCGAGCGTGGTGTGGCCGTCACAGGTGAGCTTGAAGCCGATAGCGGGCCGAGCGAGCGCGAGCCCCTTGACGGCCTCGACGCACCGCTGCTTCTCGGTCTGGGCGGTGCGCAGGAACTTGCGACGCGCCGGCGTGTTGAAGAAGAGGTTGCGTACCTCGATGACCGTGCCCAGCGCGCCGCTCGCGGGCAGCGGACCCTCGACCACGTCACCCTCGACACGCAGCTCTGATGCTTCGCTCGCGCCGGCGGGGCGGGACCGGATCCGCAGCCGGCTCACGCTGGCGATGCTCGCCAGGGCCTCGCCGCGGAAGCCCATGGTCGCCACGGCGTCCAGGTCATTGGGGCTGGTGATCTTGCTGGTCGCGTGGGGCGCCACGGCCATGGGCAGCTGCTCGGGCATCATGCCGCAGCCGTCGTCGGCGACGCGGACCAGTTCGATGCCGCCGGCTTCGAGCTCGACGGTGATCTGCGTTCCGCCCGCGTCCAACGCATTCTCGACGAGTTCCTTGACCACCGAGGCGGGCCGCTCGACGACCTCGCCCGCGGCGATCTGGTTGATGACCAGGGGGTCGAGGGCTCGGATCGTTGGAAGGGTCTCGGGCGTCGAAACAGCCATATAAACGCATCGTAGGAACCGGCCCGCGCTACGCTTCGTTATGGCATCAGATCCCTCAACGACACCAACCGACAGCACCACTAGTCACGCCGAGTTCGCCCGAGTGGCGCGCGAGGCGGTCGGACAGGCGGCGATCGTCTGCCGGGCCGTGCAAGCCAGGCTCGACGAGATGCGGGCGATCACCAAGGACGACAAGAGCCCGGTGACCATCGCCGACTTCGCCAGCCAGGCGGTGGTGGCAAACGTGCTCGCGACGCGCCTGGGCAACAACGTCGTGCTCGTTGGCGAAGAGGGCAGCGCCTACCTCCGCGAGCCCGAGCACGAGCCGCACCTGAAGGCCGCGCTCGAAGCCGCACAGCTCGCGTGGCCCGAGGCGACCGAGGAGGACCTCCTGGCGGCCATCGATCTTGGCGACGCCGAGCCGACCGGCGACAACACCTACTGGACGCTCGACCCCATCGACGGCACGAAGGGCTTCCTGCGAGGGCAGCAGTACGCCATCGCGCTGGCCTGGCTCGACCATGGCGTGCCGAGCGTGGGCGCGATGGCCTGCCCCAACCTGCCGATCTCCCACGACGCGCCGCTGGACGCGATCGACGCGCACGGCAGCATCTACCTCAGCGTTGCCGGCGAGGGCACGCTGGAAGCACCTTTGGCTGATGCTTCGGCGGATGCGACTCGGATCATCCGTGGTGACGTTGCCGAGGGCGAGCCCGTGAGCGCGTGCATGTCCGTCGAGAAGGCGCACAGCAGCACCGACGACACCACCCGCGTCATGGAACGCGTTGGGCCGTCGCGTGAACCGGCGCGGCTCGACAGCCAGTGCAAGTATGCCGTCGTCGCGCGTGGACAGGCCGACGTCTATCTGCGCTTGCCGACACGCAAGGGCTACGTCGAACGCATCTGGGACCACGCCGCCGGCTCGCTCGTCGCTACCGAGGCGGGGTGTGTGGTCAGCGACGTGTCGGGCATGCCGCTGGACTTCACCCATGGCAAGGGACTGGAGCGCAACCGCGGCATCGTGTGCGCCCCGCCCGGCGTGCACGAACGTGTGATCAAGGCGATCAAGGACCTCGGCCTGTTCGGCTAGGGCTCACGCATCACCACGAGCACGCACCGGTCGTCCACGATCTGCTCCTCGCTGAACGCCCCCACCGCCACGCGGATGGACTCGGCGATGGCGTCGGGATCGGGGTCGGCCTGGGCGATGGCCTCGTCGAGTCGGTCGACGCCGAAGAGGTTGTGCTGTGAGTCGAAGGCCTCGATGATGCCGTCAGTGTAGAGCACCATGCACTCCCCTGGCTGGAGCTGGCCGCTGGCGCCCACGGTCTCCAGGTGCTCGAGGATGCCCAGCGGCGGGCTGGCGTTGCCGGCGATCGGCTCGACGCGGCCGTCACGCCGACGCACGCGGGGTACGTGGTGGCCGGCGTTGGCGTAGACAAACCGGCCGTTCTTGGGATAAAACGCGACAAAGATAGCCGTCACGAAGCGCTCGCCGTTGAGGCTCTCGTACAGCACGGTGTTGACGTCGGTGACGACCGTGCTTGCCGGCCTATTGAACGCGCGGTAGGCCATGAGCACGCTACGCAGCATGCCCATCGCCACCGAGGCGGGCGGACCGTGGCCCGAGACGTCGGCGACGACCGCGCCGAACTGTCCGCGGCCGAAGTCCCGGAAGTCGTAGTAGTCCCCGCCGACCTCTTCGCTGGGCTCGTACCACACGGCGAAACGCAGACCGTCGATGCTGGGCGGCTGCGGCGGGATGATCGATCGCTGCGCATCGAGGATGGACTCGAGTGACGAACTCAGGCGCTCGTTGAGCCCCGAAACACGCTCGACCAACTCCTCACGCTCGCCGGCGAGGCCCATCATGTTGGCCAGCTGCGTGAGCACGAGCACATCGTCTTCGCCCAAGTCCCACGGCGTGCTACGGAAGAAAACGCACCACTCGTCTGCGCGGCCACCCCGGAACGTCGGAAGCACCACGGCATAAGGCGGGAACGTATGACCACACAGCTCCTGCAATTCTGCGTCGGCTGGGTGGCGTGGCTCGAGCATCGCCGGCCTTTGATGGCTCGCGAGTTCTTCGAGCAGCGCGGACCCCTCGATGATCGGTCGCGGCAGCATGCCCCACCGACCATCGCTGAAGACCACGTCCGGGTCAAGCTCGCCCTCGGGTAATTCGACAACGCTCAAGATGTGGTAGGCGTGGGGTTGTTCCTCCACCGCGGCGAAGTTGGCGAAGCACTCGGCACCAAAGAGCTCTCGCATCCGCCTGAGCAGCCGATACCCGTACTCAGCAAGCGATCCCGCCTCGCTGGCTTCGCGAAGCAGCTCGATGTAATCCATCGAGTGGGTCGGATTCTGCGAGACGCTCTTGGCCACGCCAAAGGATACCCGAGGCCTCGCAGTGCTGAGGCCTTGGGGATGTACTCAGTGTGCATAGAGCCGCGGGCGTAGCCTGCTTTCAGCCTAGCAGGTCGAGCACCCGCCCCTGGTTGTTCAGGCCGGCCGAGAGGGCCGCCAGCGAGGCGTCGGTCTTGATGTTGGCGCGGATCAGCCGGGCGGCTTCCTCGGCAAAGTCCGCGTCGCGGATCAACGACCGAGATGCCGTGAGGTTCTCGATCTGCGTGGAGATACCAGCCAGCCTGGGGGCGATCGTGTTCTTGCCGATTGCACCCAGTGCACCGAGCTGTGTGGTCACATCCTCACGGGCTTGCGTCAGAATGCGCTGCGCCAGCTCGGGATTGTCCAGCAGCGAACCAACGCCGCCCGAGAACACGTCGGACAGGTTCACGCGCACGGCGTCCGGATCGACGATGATGTCGCCGTCCTCGGTCTCCTCGGGCGCGATGTCCCACACCTCGCCCAGGCTGCTGGGGTCGAGCTTCTCGACGTACTCGGAGCCGCCGTCGCCGAGTGGCACGCTGAACCCACCGGTCAGCAGCTTCTGGCCGTTGAACTCGGTTCCGGTCGCGATGCGGTCGATGGTTTGCAAGATCGAGTCCATCTCGAGTTGCATCGCCTCGCGCTCGGCCTCGGATGTGCCCGCCGTGTTTGCTGCAGCTACGGCCAATCCCTCCGCCTCGATGAGCAGGCCGGAGATCTGCGCGATGGCGCCCTCGGCGGTGTTTACTACCGCCTGGCTGCGCTCCAGTGCGCGGCCCTCGGCTTCGAGCGAGGCGAGCGCAGCGCTGAGCGCTTCGCTGGAGATCAACCCGGCCGGATCATCGCTCGCGCGGTTGATCCGCAGCCCCGTGGACAGCCGCTCAAGGGCGGTGTCGCGTTCGGCCATGTTCTGGCCCAAGATGCGCAAGCCGGTGTTGATGGGTCCCGAGCCAAGTCCGATCGGCTTCATGGCGCCCTCCTTTGGCGATTCCGCAGCAACAAGCGCACCCCACGCACGCTGTTGCACCCCCAAGCCTCGATTTTGGGCCAACCGTGGCCCACCGGGACTCCCGGGCGTTGGCAAACCCGCTCCATCACGCCGGGCGCACCTGGCGCAATCGGCACGATCGGGCTCTCCATTGCACTATCGGAAGTTGGGCAGTGCGAGTTCAGCCCGAGTCGGCCGCGGACCCGAAGAGGCCTTCGACGAACGCCTCGGGGTCAAACGGCTGCAGGTCGTCGGCGGTCTCGCCCACGCCGATGAACTTCACCGGGACGCCGCAGGCTTCTCGGACCGCGATGACCACGCCGCCCTTGGCGGTGCCATCGAGCTTGGTGATGACCAAGCCCGAGAGCGGGACGGCCTTGGCGAAGTGCTCGGCCTGCGCGACGGCGTTCTGGCCGCTGGTGGCGTCGAGCACAAGCAGCGACTCGTGCGGTGCGCCATCGATGCGCTTGCCGGCGACCTTGGCAATCTTCTCGAGCTGGCGCATGAGCGCGTCTTGCGTCTGCAATCGACCAGCGGTGTCGAGGATCACGACGTCGACGCCACGGCTGGCGCCTGCAGCGCACGCGTCGAAGGCAACGGCAGCCGGATCTCCGCCCTGCTGGCCCTTGACGACATCGACGCCCAGACGCTCGGCCCAGACCTCGAGCTGACGCACCGCACCGGCTCGGAACGTGTCGCACGCGCCGAGCAGCACGGTCTTTCCATCGTCGCGCAGCGCGTTGCACAGCTTGGCGATCGTCGTGGTCTTACCCACGCCGTTGACCCCGGTCACCAGGAGCACGGTCGGTCCGGCTTCGGTGTACTTCAGGCTGAGATCTTCGGGCGGCCACATCTCAGCGACCGACCGCTTGAGGTAGCCGATGGCGTCCTCGCCCTTCTCGAGCTTGCCGGCCTTCACGTCGGCACGCAGGCCCTCGATCAGTCGGCGTGTGGCCTGCACGCCCACGTCGGCGCGCAACAGGACGGCCTCGATCTCCTTGATCAGCGCGTCGTCGAGCCGACGGCCCGTGACCAGATCGCGCAGCGGATCGATGAGGACCGACCTCGTGCGCTTCAGCGAGTCCTTGATCTTGCGGCCAAGCGACTTCAGCACGCGTTTGGCTCCACGGACTCAACGGCGGCGCCATCGAGCTTGCGCATCGCGGCGTCGAGCAGGGCGTTGACAAACCCGGGGCTCTTCTCGGTGCTGAATCGGCGGGCAAGCTCGACGGCCTCGTCGATAGCGACCTTCTTGGGAGCCGAGCCACTGGCCATCTCGTGGTAGCCCAGGCGGAGGATCGCTCGATCAACCGCGGGCTGACGGCTGACCGGCCAGGCGGGGCTCAGCGTCTCGAAGAGCGTGTCGGCTTCGGCGCGGCCGGCGTAGGCCGCGATCGCCTTCTTCTCGGCCTGGCGCAGCTCACGCGGCGCGAGGTCCTCGCTCTCTTCGAGCACCGAGGTACGCAAAGTCTCCAGCAACTCTTCGGACGGTTGCTCGGGCGCGGCGTTGGCATCGAGGCCATAGAGGATCTGGAACGCCGCCACGCGGACACGCTGCGCCGCGATCATGCCGACCCCTTGTCATGAAGGCCATGAGCGCCATTGGAGCCGGCCATCTGTGCGGACTTGGTCTTGTCGGCCGAGCCTGCGAGCGGTGGCATCGACGCGGGAGCGAGCATCTCGGGCCGGTTCTGCATGGCGGCCGTACGTAAGCGGCGCAGCTCGTCGATGGTCTCGAGCGCGGCCTGCATGGTCTCGGCACCCTTGTTGCCCTTCGAGCCACCGGCGCGGTCTCGAGCCTGCTGGTCGTTTCCTGCGGTGATGACACCGAAGCACACGGGCACGCCCGTCTCGGCGGCCAGCGACGCCAGCCCACCGGCAACTGCGTCGTTGATGTGCTGGTCGTGGCTCGTCTCGCCCTTGATCACGCAGCCGAGCGCAACCACGGCTTCGAAGGCGCCGGTTCGCAGGGCGGCCGAACTCATGGCCACCAGTTCGAACGCCCCGGGAGCCCGGAGGACCGCGGGGGTCGCGCCGGGCCAGCGGTGCTGCAGCGCATCGATGGCGCCGAGCAGCATCGGGCCGGTGATCGAGTCGTTGTAGCGGCTGACCACGATGGCGATCGCCGGGGGTTGGGAGGGGCTCTGCATCCGCAGATCGTAGGGACGAACCGCCCCGGCCGCCCTACCGCCGCCAATCACTGGTGGCAGCCCGCAGGTGTCTGGGGGCTGTACGATCGTCCCGTGCGTACCCGACTGGCCAGGCTGACCGATGTCCTCCAGCTCACACGGTTCGCGACCGCGTTCGCGGCCGTTGGAAACGTCTGGTTGGTCATCCTGTGGACCCGGGGCACACCCGAAGAGTTGGCCAGCATGGCCACCGACGCGCCCATCCGCAGCACGCCACTGGTCGTCCTGCTGCTTGGTGGCGCGGTCGCGGCGATCGGCCTGTATGCGTTCACGCTGGGACTCAACGACATCGTCGACCGCCGGCGAGATCGGGCGTTGGGTGAGGACCGCCCGCTGCCCACCGGCCGGATCGGGCTCGATCTCGCGACGATCGTCGTGGCCGGATCGGTGTTCGCCGCGGTGCTCGGCGCGTCGTTCTTCGGGACCGCCGCCGTCCGCCTGACCGTCGTCGTTGCGGCCGCGGCCTTGGCGTTCAATGTGCTCGGCAAGTTCGTGCCCGGGGCGGGGCCGCTGCTTTTGGGCCTGATCTTCGCGGGCCACATGGTAATCCCAAACATCCAGCTGCAGTTCGTCTGGCCGGTTGTCGTGGTCATGACGCACGCGCTGGCGATCGAGTGGGCGGCGTGGATCATCGGCCGCCGAAGCCCGGCGATGAGCCGGCGCGCCGTCGCGGCGATCACGCTCGGCTGGCTGTTCTGGGCCGCGGTCATCCTGCTCATCGGGTCGTACAACGCGAGCGGGCTAGAGGACTGGCCCGCGTGGCCGAGCCCCATCGCAGCGCTGCTGATCGCGGCGCTCGCCGTCTTGTTTGTGATCTACATGACCCACAAGGTGCGCACGACCGGACCCGGCCCGCGTGCGGCCGAGAAGCTACGACGCTACGGCGCGATTTGGCTGTCGCTCTACGCGGTCGTGTGGGTGCTCAGCGAGGGCATGTGGATGGCGACCGGCATCCTCGCGGTGCTGGGGCTCGTCGGTCTGGTTGTGATGACGATCGCGCGTGAGGCGTATCACCTCGCGCACCAGCCGATGGGGTACCGCCGCTAGTTACTGAGGCCATGTCGCCGCCCCTTATACGGGTAGAGGTTCAAGCGGGTCTCGCGGGCCCTGCTCGGGCTCCTCGTCCCAAGCCTCGCCGTCTTCGGGTGGCAGCGGATTGATCAGCACGTACATCACGCCGAATACGCACGCGAAGAGCGGCATGGCGTAAAACAAGAACGGCAGGATCAGGAGCAGCACGCACGCGATGGCGATGAGGGCCAGGATGACGCTGGTAATCCAGAGCTTGAAGACGTAGCCGCTGGTCAGGTACCACGACAGCTTGATCGCGTCGACCGGGCCGGGGTGCGATCCTCGCGGGTCCACGCACAAGAGCGTGGCGAACCACAGACGAATCGAGACATAGACGAGTAGGACGATCAAGCAAATGCCGAGGACGACCCCAACTCCGATCGCCGCTGGTATCGAGACGGCAGCGAAGAGCGCTGCGCCAAAGCCGACGAATGCTCCGCCGACGATCAAGATGACCCAGGTGAGCATCGAAACCAGCAGCGACACGCCGACGACCGGCCAGTACCGCCTGAACCCGATCAAGATGTCGTCGAATGAGCCCGCGCCATCGCGGTACCGGAGCACGGCGATCGCGCCGACGCCCACCCCGAGCGGCGCCTGCACAAACACCTGGGACGCCATCGAAACCGGGCTGACCCACGCGTTGGGACCGACGAGCATCTCGTCGATGATGCCCGTGATGACGGCGAGCGCCCCGTACATCAGCAGCAACGCAATCGACGCCCCGAGCATGAGCCCGTAGTTGGAGGTGAGCAGGCGATTGCCCTCGGACAGGGCCGTCCCCACGCTCATCCCGAATCCGCCATTGCGCGGCTCGTCCATTGCCCCCCCTCGATCCAATCGTAAGAGCCAGGTTCGGCGTGGGTTCACACCACCTGCAGCACTTCCTTCACCGAGTTCACCAGATCCTCCGCGGTCAGGCCGCATTGGACGATGAGTTCTTCAGCGGTGCGGGCGCTGCTGGGGATGTGGCGGACGTGCATCTGCTTGAGCGTGAACCCGTCGCCGCTGTCGGCGATGGCCTCGGCGATCGCGCTGCCGAGCGCGCCGCCGTAGTTGTCCTCCAGCGAGATCACGAAGCCGCCGTTGGCGCTGATCAGGTCGAGCAGCTTGTCGGTATCGAACGGCAGGCTGTACATGTCGACGAGCGTGGCCTGGATGGCGGCCTTGTCGAGCAGCTCAACGGCCTTGTTTGCCTCGTGCACCATGTAGCCCGAGGCGCAGATCACGATATCGCGTCCCTCGTTGAGCACCTCGAACCCGCCGAGGTTGAACACGTCGTCGCTGGAGTACAGGAACTCGACGTCCGGACGCTGCGTCCGCATGTAGCAGCAGCCCTCGTACTCGGCCATGACCTGCGTGAGCGCGTACGCGCTGTACGCGTCGCTGGGCTGGAGCACGTAGCAACCAGGGTTGCCGCGGTGGTCCTTCATCGTCGTGAAGCTGCGGAACCAGCTGACATCGGGCAGGCCCATCTGGCTGGGGCCGTCGGCGGCGAGCGTGACGCCGCTATGGCTGCCGACGATCTTCAGGTTCGCACCGCTGTTGATCGCCATCTCGATCTGGTCGTACGCCCGCGTCAGGAACTTCGCGAAGCTGCTGGAGAAGGGGATCTTGCCCGCAGCGCTCAGGCCGACGGCCATCGAGAGCATGTGCTGCTCGGCGATCTTGCACTCGAAGAAACGCGAGGCGAAGTTCGGGTCCTTGGCAAACGTCTCGGCAAAGGTCGAGTTGCTCACGTCGGCGTCGAGCACGACGACCTCGGGCATGGGCGCGCCCATCGCCCGCAGCGCCAGGCCGTACGCCTTGCGCGTCGCCAGGCTGGCGGTCTGGCGCAGGCTGTCCATGTCCAGTTGCTTCATCGCCTGGTCCATGCTGGGGACCTCGCCCTGGCCGGCCGGCAGCGGCTGCGGCTCGGGCGGCGGCTGGATGGCGAAGCTGTCGGCGCTGCTGAGCGCGCTGGTCAGCTCGCCGCGACGCTCGTCCAGCTCGGCCTTGGCGCGCTCGAGCGCCTGGTTGCTGGCGGGCTTGCCGTGCCAGCCGTTGCCTTGCATCGAAGGCGCACCCCAGCCCTTGACCGTCTTGGCGATGATCGCCATGGGGGCGGCGCCCTGCGAGCCGGCAACCTCGCGGGACTTCTCGAACGCGGCCTGGATCGCGCTGGGGTCGTGCCCGTCGATCACCATGCCCTCGAGCCAGAAGACGCGCAGCTTGGCCTCCAGACGCTCGGGCGACTGCTGGTCGCTGACGCGGCCGGCCTGGCCGTAGCCGTTGCAGTTGAAGATCGGCAGCACGCTCGTCAGGCGACGCTCGACCATGTAATCGAGCGCTTCGGCGACCTGGCCCTCGCGGCTCTCGCCGTCGCCGATGATGCAGTAGATCATGCGATCGCGGCCGTCGAGGGCGTCCGCCTCGGCCAAGCCGCACGCGACGCTCAGGCCCTGGCCCAGCGAGCCGGTCGCCGCGTCGAAGAATGGGAAGCCTTCCATCGGGTTGGGGTGGCCGTCGAGCTCGCTGTCCTGATCGCGCAGGGTCATCGCGTCATCGAGCGTGAGCGGGCGACGGTTCTCGGGGTCCCGCCCGACCATAACACCCAGCTTGCACGCCGCCGCGTAGACCACGGGTACGGCGTGACCGGCCGAGAGCACCAGGCGATCGCTCGTGGGGTAGTCGGGGTACTCGGGGCTCCACCGCATGGTGTGGAAGAGCAGCACCGTCGTGATGTGCGAGAGGCTCATCGCCGTCGTCGGATGCCCGCTGCCCGAGGCGGCGGTCATCTCGAGGGACATCTTGCAGAGGTCGATGGCTTGGGCGTGAACAGCAGCTTCGAAGGACATGGCGCTTCCCTTTCGGTGCGGGCGGCTCGCGATCCCAAGGTCGGCGGCGGTCGCCGCGACCGTGGGACGAGGGATCCGGGCACGGAAGGCCTCGAACCGCTGCGTTCACCCTGAGGAGCGCCGGACCGCCCTGGGGGCGGGTGCCGATGGTCTCTTGTCGTCCCGGAACGGCTTGGAAGCGGAACCGCTCGCCACCCGAACCGAAGACGCCAGAGTATCTACAGGCACGCGCGAAATAGCAACCCGGCGGAAGCCCTAAAGCAGCCCGAGCCCGAAGTGCGGCCCGTTCTCGCGAGCAGCCTCGCCCTGATCAGGCGGACTCTCGGCGGGCAGCGCACCCGGCTCTGCCTCGGGCTGCAGGATGGCCTCCATCGCCGCCCGCCGGGCCGCACGGATGGTGTCGCCATCGACATACCAGCGGATGTGGTCGGCGATGAGCTCGGCCGCCGGCCTGTTGCCACCGATCCCGACGTCGAGCGTCAGGTCGGTCATGGTCGGCGAGAGCCGCCGGAGCCTCAGGATGGCCAGATCCCCACGCTCGCTGCGCACTTGGTACACACGCAGGCGGACGACGCCGTCGCTCTTGTGCTCGCTGGTGAGCTCGACTTCGAGGTCCAGGCCCACCAACGCCCGCTCGGCGGCCAGCGTCACGGGGTCAAAACCGGCGTCTTCCACAAACCTCAGGCGCGAGCCGACCCACGCGGCGTAGCCGAAATTGGCGACCGACGCGATCGGGGCCAGCCCTATGGCGGCGCATCCGGAGCCGACAGAGCACGCGAGCAGCGCAATCGCAAGGGTCTTCGAATTGAGCCGCGCCCTCGCCATGCGAGCAGGCTACTCAGTTGGAGCGGTGCTGGCAGTTCTCGCGGTTGCACGTACCGTAGAGCACGAGCTCGTGCCGATTCACACTGAACTCGGGTGGGGTGAGGCTGTCAGGGTCGGCCACGCCGCAGCCCTGGATCTCAAACACCCGGCCGCAGTCTTCGCACTTGAAGAAGTGGTGGTGATGCTGGGCGCGTGATGCGGGCTCGTATCGGGAAGGCTCTCCCGGGAGCTCAACGGCGCTGAGCTCCTGGTCTTCCAACATCAGCTTGATCGTTCTATAGACCGTTGCCAACCCGATTCCGGGGACATCGTGCTGAGCGAGATCGAGGACTTCTTGCGGGCCTAGGGGGCCGTCGGCATCAGCGAACACCGAACGGATGGCCCGCCGTTGGCGGGTGTCTCTGGTCATTCGGAAAGTTTATGCTCGTCGCAACCTCATGAATCCAGCGCGGTAACGCGCATTTTTTTATCAAGAAATGTTTCTCGAATATTAAGATGCGGTTAAGCCTCCCCTGCTAAACCAGTCTGAACGCCCATGAGTCGCTCTGATCGGCCGAAACTGGCAATACACTCCGTCAGAAATGAGCGAATCCTCCCCCCACCGCCTGTACTGCGACAATGCCGCAACCAGCTTCCCAAAAGCCCCTGGCGTGTACGAGGCGATGGTTCGGTACGGACAGGATATTGGGGCTTCCCCTGGCCGGGGCAGCTACGCGGAGGCCCGCGAGGGGGCTGCCGTGCTCGGCGAGTGCCGCAGGCTCATAGCCCGGCTGGTCAATGCCGAGCACCCTGACGGAGTGGTGTTCACGCTGAACACCAGCGATGCGCTGAATCTGGCCATCAAGGGCCTGGTCTTCAACCGCCTCCGCCAAGACCCCGACGCCCGGCTCCATGTCGTGACGACGGCGATGGACCACAACTCGGTCCTTCGCCCGCTCAATGCCCTCGCCGACATGCTGCCCGGGCGGTTCCGCTGGACATGCGTGCCGGTGGACGCGCAGGGATTGGCCGACTCACATGATGTTGACGCCGCGATCACGCCGGACACGCTGCTCGTGGCGCTCGTGCATGCCAGCAACGCGACCGGGGTGATCCAACCCGTGCGCGAGATCGGGCGGGTGTGCAAGTCCAAGCGCGTGCCGCTGCTCGTCGACGCCGCCCAGAGCGTGGGACACCTGCCGGTCGACATGAGGTGCGACGGCATCGACCTTCTGGCGTGGCCGGGGCACAAGGGCCTTCTCGGGCCCTTGGGAACTGGCGGCTTGGTGATCTCGCCGGACCTGATTGATCAACTCGACCCGCTGCGCGAGGGCGGTACGGGTTCTCGCAGCGAGTTGGATACCCAGCCGACAGACCTGCCCGACAAGTACGAGCCGGGCTCGCACAACACCGTGGGAATCGCGGGCCTGATCCCAGGCGTGCGATACGTCCTCGATCGCGGGATCGAAGCGATCCGGGCGCACGAGTTGGGACTGATCGATCTGTTCGTGTCGGGCATCGAGCACGTACGCGGGGTACGGCTCATCGGGCCGACCGAGCGAAGCCAACGCGTGGCTGTCTTCAGCCTCGTGTTTGACGGGCTCGCGCCCAACGAGGCGGCGGATCGCCTGGAACGCGAGCATGGCGTGCTGGCACGAGCGGGCCTGCATTGCGCGCCTCGGGCCCACGAGGCGATGGGCACAACCCCGCTCGGCGGAACGGTGCGGCTGAGCTTCGGCCCGTTCACGACGGATGACGATGTCGATCGAGCGCTCGCCGCGGTGGAGAGCACCGCGCTCGCGCCGGCCGGAAGCTGATACCGCTTGAATCTCGGTGTGCTCAGGCTGGGATGGACGGCCGCCGGCGCAAGAGCCACACGGATGCGATCCACCGCACGCTCCAGCCGAGGCGATGGAGCCTGAGTTGGACATCCAGGCGGCGGAGCGAGGCGTCTTCGGGATCGACAGAGATGCCCTGCTTCAGCCAGTAGCGGGCCCGCGACCACTGTCCCTCACGAAGCAGGGCCAGCGCGATATTGTGCATTGCAGGCACGAACCGGGGATCCAGCCTGACGGCCTCCCGCGTGGCTTCGATGCCCGAGGACCTGTCGCCGGCATGGAAGTGGGCCAAGCCGAGCCAGTGCCACAGCCGGGCCTCACTGGGACGCATGCGTACGGCTCGGTTTAGCACGCGGATGGCTTGGGTCTGCGCGCCGGCGTCGATGAGCAACTCGCCGAGTTCGGCTAGGGCGGCCGGATCGATCACGAACTCCTCGGAGCCCTCGCGCTCGGCGGCGCGGTAGAGCCGCTCGACCTCGGCCTCGAGCAGCTCGATCGTGCGCTGGCGGTCCTCGGCCTTTGAGGAACTCAGCAAGAGCCGTGCGAGCCGACGGGTCACCTCGCCGTTTTCGGGCTGGAGGCGTCGCGCAACGTCGAGGTGGACGACCGCCTTACCGGCATCGGAGCGCTTCTCGTGCAGAAAGCCGAGCTCGGCGTGGGCCTCGGCGTGGTCGGGTTCGAGTTCCAGAACTCGGCCGAACTTCTCACGGGCTTCGTCGAGCCGGCGCATCTCGACCAGCAGACGGCCGAGGTTCATGAGCACACCGACGTCGCCGGGATCTTCACGAAGCTCGATCAGGAACAGCTGGCGGGCGCGCTCGTGACGACCGGTCTGCCAATATGCCTCAGCGAGGCGAGCCTGGACGCCGGGCAGTTCGGGATCGAGCCGGGCGGCCTCGCGGAGGCACCAGACGGCTCGGTCGTGCAGGCCTCGCGCGAGCAGGCTGGCGGCGATGGCCGAGTATGCCTCGCCGCACTCGGGCTTGCGCTGCTGGAGCATGTAGAACGCCAGCTCGGCCTCGTCGTGCTCGCCGAGCTGGGTGTGGGCCTCGATGCGGGCGATCGCGGGATAGACCTCGCCGGGCTCGGCCGACTCGGCGCGATCGAACCAGGCGAGGGCCTCGCGCGTCTTGCCGGCGCGGACGAGGTTCACGCCCGACGCCATGGCGGCGTTGAAGTCCGGGGTGCGGAGGCGGTAGCTCTCGCCGAAGGCCGAGGCGGCCTCCTCGAATCGGCCGTCGGCCTCGAGCGCGACGCCGAGGTTGAACAGCCAATCGGGCTGGTATGGATTCAGGGCGATCGCCTCGCGGAGCGCAGCGGCGGCCTCGGCCCATCGGCCGGCCTCATACAGATCGTGCGCCCGCTCGACGTGGGCCTCGGCATCGATCCAATCGCTCATGGTCGCTCTGGCATCCTTTGCGGAGGGCGGCCTACCACCCGCGCCTCTCAGTGTATCGTCGGCCGATCGGGTTTGTCTCCGCAAACCACCCGAAAGCGCGGCCGACGGAGCGTTTTCGGTCCAAGGCCGAGCAACCGACGGCAACCGACAGGCCCTTCGCCACTGTTCCGAATCGGGCCCTTCGTGTTACGCCCGAGGTCGAGTGGCGTTCGAAAGGGAGATCGACAAAGGCGTGGCCTGGGAGGAGGCACAAAAAAAGGCCGCGAGAACGCGGCAGGCGAAATGACCCCAACGGGATTCGAACCCGTGTTGCCGCCGTGAAAGGGCGGAGTCCTAAACCACTAGACGATAGGGCCAGCCAAGGAAAACGATAGGTCGTCCATCTCGATCCGCCAAGTTGAATCGCCGCCCATACCCACCGTCTCGACCAAGAATACACGATGGAAACTCACCCCCCCGGCACCCCCACCGAGGCGAACTTCGACAGCCTCGTCGGCCCGACCCACAACTACGCCGGCCTGGCCCAGGGCAATCTGCTGAGCACCGAGCACGCCGGCCTTGTGGCCTATCCGCGGCAGGCGGCTCTCCAGGGCTTGCGGAAGATGGACCGGCTGCGTTCGATGGGCCTCGTCCAGGGCGTCCTGCCGCCCCAAGTCAGGCCCGATGTTGACTTCCTGAGGGCGACTGGTGTCACGGGGCCTGATGACGCCTCGATCATCGCCAAGGCCGCGCGCGAGGCGCCGAGGCTACTCGCAACGGCGTGCAGCTCGAGCAGCATGTGGGCGGCCAACGCGGCCACCGTCTCGCCCGCCGCCGATACCGCCGATGGCCGCGTGCACCTCACCGTCGCCAATCTGGTGACCAACGCCCACCGGTCCATCGAGCATGGCCAGACCGCACGCGCGCTCCGGGCGGTCTTCCGTGATGGGGCGCGGTTTGCGGTCCACGACGCGCTGCCTTCGACCCCCGACTTCGCCGACGAGGGCGCCGCAAACCACACACGCCTGGCCAGGACCCACGGCGAGCGCGGCGCCGAGTTGTTCGTGTACGGCCGCCTCGGCCCGGGCGAGGGCTCGCTCCGCTTGCCGCGCAAGTTCCCCGCCCGCCAGACCCTCGAAGCCAGCAGAGCGATCGCGAGGCTGCACCAGCTCGATGCCTCCACGGTCGTGTACGCACAGCAGAATCCCGATGCGATCGATGCTGGCGTGTTCCACAACGACGTGATCGCTGTTGGCAACGGACCAGTGCTGTTGGCCCATGAGCTTGCGTTTACCGACCGGGAGGGCACACTGCGAGATCTGGGCCAGGCGTGCACCAAGCTCGGGTTCGATCTCATTCCCGTTGAGGTCACCGAGCAGCAGGTGCCCCTCGAGCTCGCGGTGAAGCGGTATCTCTTCAACAGCCAGCTGGTGACGCTGCCGGATGGCTCGATGGCGCTCGTCTCGCCAACCGACTGCGAGGAGGAGCCGGCGATCGCTTCGGCCATCGACTCGATCGTGGCCGACGCTGAGAATCCGATCTCCCAGGCGATCTACGCCGACGTGCGCCAGAGCATGCAGAACGGCGGAGGTCCGGCGTGCCTCCGGTTGCGTGTTGTGCTGGGCCCGGATGACCTCGCCGGCGTCGCTCCGAAGACGCTGCTGAGCGATGCGCTCGTGGCCCAGCTCGAAGGCTGGATCGAGCGGCACTATCGCGAGACGTTGGCCCCAGCCGACCTGGCCGATCCGAAGCTGCTCGACGAGACCCGTACTGCCCTGGATGAGCTCACCGGCATCCTCGGCTTGGGCTCGATATACCCCTTCCAGCACGATGCGGTCACCGTCTGGTAGCGAGCCGCCATCTCAAAAAAATTTCGTTTGGCCCGTGTGTGCCGCGTGCGGTTCTCGCTCTGAGTGGCGGAGGGAGCACACGGCGGCGCTCTGCGCACCAGTCGCGCGGTGCTGATCGTCGATCCCGTGGCCAGAGGAGGGCCACCACTCGGATACGAGGGAGAGCGGGACGGCCGACCGATGTGCGCATCGGACGGTCGCTCCCGTGCGCGCAGACGGAATCCACTGGCGTGCGGCAGGTTTAGAACTCGACGATGTAGTAGAAGCGGTCTCCCGAGAATTGCTGGAAGCCGCCGGTGGTCAGGTCGCCATCGTCAAGGATCGCATCGATGACGGCCATGTAGTCCTCGTCCTTCTGCTCGTCGGCGGCCTGAAAGTGGACGCCGATACCGAGCGTGATGTCGTAGTCGGGACGCGACTCGCTGTCCCACACGCCCTCGATGGGCGTGCCGTTCTCCCACGCCTCGGCGTCGACGTAGTCCTCAAGACCATCCGGGAGCGTGCCCGAGCCGCTGTCGCCGATCCAGAATCCCTCGCGCGCCCGATGCATGGTCGCCACATCGGCGAACTGCTTGACGTTGCGGGCGAAGGCGGTTTGCGCCGCGTTGCCCGCGGCGTTCGCGGCCTGCGGCACCACGATGGCCGCCAGCACCCCGAGGATCACAACCACGATGAGGATCTCTACAAGCGTAAAGCCCGAACGACTCGCGAGCCGGCCCATCGGCGATCTCCTTGCAGGCCGCCCCACCCCTGCCGGTGCGCAACCCACGTCTAAGTCATCGAATCTAGCAACCGCCCAGTCCACGCCCGGCGGCATGACGGCTGCGAGTGGGTGGACCTGACCGGCCTGTGACGGTGGGAACGCGTTATGGGCCATGAGCGAGCCTGCCTATCTCCACACAACGGCCGCATCGCCCTCGACCCTCGGACGGGCCCTCGCAGAATCGACACGGGATCGACCACGCCTTCCGCTATAGTGGACTTCGGAGAACCCGCATGACCAGCCGCCCGCGACGCACCCCGGCCTTCACGCTCATCGAGCTGTTGGTGGTCATCGCCATCATCGCAATCCTGATCGGCGTGCTCGTGCCGAGCCTTGCCGGTGCTCGCGCCGCCGCTCAGACCACGATCTGCGCACAGAACCTGCGGCAGATCGGGACGGCGGCGGTCGTGTACGCCACCGATTACAAGGAGCGGATCTGGCCGGCCGACGATTGGGCGTTCGGTCGCGAGGACTCCGGAGCGATCGATCGATCCAAGCCGGGCATCATCTTCGACTACGTCGACGACGCGCACGAGATCTGCGGTTGTCCGACCAACAAGCGACGATCGGCAGACGGCCGGCGTGCCGGCACGCTCTACGGCGCGCTCACCGATCTGAACTTCGACTACACGATGTTCGACGAGATGCAGGGCTATCGGTTGGGCCAGGAAGTGCAGGTCGCTCGGCTGAGAAACGTTGCCGCGTCCAAGCCGATACGGATCCCCGTCCGGGCGACCGACACGTTGCTGTCCGTGATGCGCGGCGTGCCGCTCTACATCGAAGAGAGCGTGTGGTTCTACAACCAGACCTTCACAGAGGGCTTCTGGGGCAACCTCGACCAGATCACCGATCGGCACGACAAGGGCGGCCATATCTTGTACGCCGACGGCGTTGTTGAACTCGCCAAGTATGCGAAGGGGCCGCGCGGCGAGCGTGTCGAGGAGCGCGACGACTTCACCGCCGCGTGCGTGTTTGCCCGCGTGAACAACGGCGGAGCCGACTGGTGGAGGGTCACCGATCGGGGCCAGGACTACGGCTGGATCAACTCGCCGCGAGACTGAGTTCCAGTCGGGGTAACCGGTTCGGAACCGATGCCTTGAGTGCCCCCACGTTCGTCGAGCGGCGTCGTACCATCGGCCATGCGCACCCCTCCGCCCAAGACCACACGACGCCTGATCCTCGCCGCCGGGCTCTTTGCGTGCACGCCGGCTGCAGCCCAGATTCGGTTTGCCGATGCGACCGCACGTGTAGGGCTGGAAGACGCCGACGGCCCGATCTCGGCGGCCCATATCTGCGCGGCCGATCTCGATGGCGACGGCTTCGATGATCTGGTCGTTGGCCGCTCGCGTGTGTTCCTCAATCGTGCGGGCGATAGCGGGCGTGTCTTCGCCGAGGTCGAGAGCACCGGCCTGCCCGAAACGCGTCGCGGCGACATCATCGTGTTCGGCGATGTCGATAACGATGGCCACGCCGACGCGGTGCTCGCGCGTTCACTCGATGTAAACGCGGACGGCTATGAGCCTCCAGCCGATGGCGAACCGCAGGCACTGGCATGGCTCGCGGGCAACGGCGACGGCACATTTGGGCAGCCGCTTGGCGCATTCACGCCGATCAACACCGCGACCCCGGGCACAACGGCGGCGGTGTCACTGGGCGATCTCGATCTGGACGGACGCCTGGACATCGTGCTGGGCCAGTGGTACACCAGGTACGGCCAAAGCCTGGAGAGTTATGCCAACGACGTGGTGCTGCAGCAGGCCGACGGGACCTTCGAGCGAATGGCGCTGCCGGTCGATGGCGTTGAGTTCAACGACGAGGCCGATGCGGGCGGACGGCCGACCTACGGCGTTCTCGTTGCCCACGTGCTGTCGAGCGTCGTGCCCGGCCAGCACCCGCAGATACTGGAGTTAAACTACGGCCGCCGCTGGAACAGGCTGTGGATGCTCGGCGACGACGGCGAGTGGTTCGACACCGCTCCGGACGTCAAACTCGACGGCGACGCCATCCGCCACGGCAGGCATCCAGACTGGCTCAAGGAGCGGGCCAAGACCGACCCGCGGTTCGATCGCGACGACGAGAAGCCCTTCCGCGCGAACGGGAACTCGTTCGACGCGGCGGTCGGCGATGTCGATGGCGACGGTCGATTCGATGTGCTGCTCACCGAGATCACGCACGGATGGGCGGGCGAGAGCAGCGATCCCAGCCGCGTGCTCGTGCGCGAAGACGGCTTTGCCGGGCCGCTCTTCATCGAGCGAGATGGCCTCTCGCTCGATCGGGCACCCCAAGATCCATCGGTCCGAAGCTGGAACCAAGGCGACATCTACGGCGGCCTGGGGGACTTCGATCTCGACGGCCGCATAGACGTGCTCGTGTGCTCGAGCGACTACCCGGACAACCAGCGGCTGCGCATTTGGCGTCAGCAGGCCGACGGCTCGCTCATCGATGTCGCCAGTTGGTCGGGCATCGACCACATCGGTGCCGGGCAGCTCGCGCTGCTCGACTTCGATAACGATGGCGATCTGGACATCGCCGCAGGCCAGAGCTTCACACGGCTCAATGCCGCACAGCGTGCGGGTCGCAAGCCGCGGATACGACTGTTCGAGAATCGGGCCGCCGGCACGGCTGATCGGCATTCGATCGTGCTGCGACTGGAGGGCGCCCCAGCGCTTGGGATGAATCGCGATGCGCTGGGCGCGATGGTGCGCGTGACTACCACGATCGACGGCGAGCGGATCACACGCATCGCCCAGGTCATCGGGCCGGGCGGGCACCAAGGCAAGCAGGGCTCGCTCGCACTCGCGTTCGCGGTCGGGGCCGATGGCGCCGAGGAGGTCGAGGTATTCTGGCCCGATGCCAGGGGTACTACGACGCGGCTTGGCGATGTCGCCCCAGGATCGCACACCATCAGCCCCGACTCGGCGAGATGATCGGAACGCGCTCGGGCGCGTGACTGTCGCAACAAGATCGTGTGTACCAAAAAGAAAACCGCCGAGCGGCCCAGAGGGCAGCGCTCGGCGGGGCGGGATGGGCTCTTGGCGGTCCGGCCTAGCGACTAGAACAGTCGCGGCAGGATCGAGTCCAGCAAGGACGGGGAATTCGGGTTACCGACGCCGGCGGTGGTCTGCTGGCCCAGGAAGAACTGGGTGTCCACCAGCGGGTCGAACCGGCTGGACAGCGGGCGGGCGAACGTGGGCAGGAAGTAGTCTCCGGGCGGCACGTTGCTCGGGCTGTTCGACGAGAGCGCGTCGACGTTGAACGTCGCCGGGTTGAGCGCGGTTGTCCGCAAGCCGAGCAGCTCGCCGACGCGTCGGCCAACGGCGGCGGTGAGCGCGTCGGTAAGATCGCGCACCTCGGGCTCCGACGGGTTGAAGCCAAGGGCCGTCAACTGCGGCACGAACACCACGCCCTCGTCGTTGCGATCCGCGTTGAACGGGTCGGAACGCTCGGAGTAGCCGAAGATCTCCTCGAAATCGAGGGAGAAGTCACCGATACCGAAGGTGAACGGGTTGAAGAAGAAGCTGATCGGATCGGCGGAGAACGTGAAGTTCACCGGATCGCTCGTATCGGTGATGAACACCGTCGAGAAGTCATCGCCCTGGAAGTCGCTCGGGTTACTCGAGAAGTTGATGTCGTAACCGGCACCCTGGAACAGGTCGTTCAGGTTGTCGACGAGCTCGCGCTGGATGAACGTATCCACCGGGATGCCGTCGATGTTGCCGCTGAAGCCGAGCGCCCGGCTGCTGAACGGAAGGAGCTCGGTGGTCTGGTCTCCGACCTGCAGCCAGTCGAGCGAACCGCCGTTGAACTCGATGAACACGTTCTGCGAGTTCGTGATCAGCTGCGCGTCGATCGAGTCATCGCCGGTGCCAGCGATTTCGTCATCGCCGGTGTCAAGCGTGTACCGGAAGCGCCCCTCGTTGATCCGCAAGCGGTCATCGAAGGTGCCAAACTCGCCATCGGGGCCGGCGAACGCTTGCACGGTCGGAGCGGTGCTTGATCGCTCGATCTCGACGATGTAGTCGCTGTTGAACACGCCCTGGATGAAGAACGCGTAGGTGCCCGTCCGCGGGGCCTGGGTCACGATGAAGAAGTCGCCGTTCTCATCGGTGCCGTAGCGGAGCGTGCCGTCCTCAGCGAACAGTTCGGCGCCGCTGCCCGAGATCGTGCCGAACTCGCTGGGCGAGAAGACCAGCTGGCCGTCGCTCACCGTCGTGGAGTTGGTCGTGTCGAACAGGCCGATCTGCACCGCACCGGAGAAGTCCTGGACGATGGCGTCGAGCGTGCCGACCGTCTGGCGGCCGCCCAGATCGGCTCCGGTCTCGGAGAGCTTGACCGTGAAGCGGAGCTCGTCGCCCGCCTGGATGTTCTGGCGGTTGTTGAGGTGGAAGATGTCGACATCCGGCACGATGTTGCCCGGACGCCCACGGGCACCCTCTTCACCGATGGCCGAAGCCACCTCAGTCAGGCTGGTGCCGTCCGGGAAGCGGGTGGTCACTACACCGCGATCATCGGTACCGGTGATCACTCCCGTTTCCTGGTTCCGCGTGAACGTGAATGCGCCGATGGTGACCTCGGCGCGATCATCGGCGGTCCCGACCACACCATCGGGGCCCGAGAACGATGTCGCGAACGGCGCTTCGATGAGGTCGCGACCATCACCGGAGTTTGTCGCGGCGCTGAATCCCGAGTCGCCATCATCGAACACCTCGACCGTGATCGAGTAGCTGCCGACGAGACCGGAGGCCGGCTCGATGTTCTCGAGGGCGTCAGGATCGAAGGCCAATCCGATAGCCGAGTTGCTGACCTCGATGAAGTACGTGCCGGTCTGGGTGATCAGGTAGTTCGTGCCGAAGGTGATGATGCCTTCCTGCAGCTGGCTGGCATCGGCCGGAAGCGTGGTGCTCTCGCCGGTGATACCCAGCTGGAACGACTGATCGGGGCCGTACAGCGAAACGAACGCGTTGAACGCCGAGCCCGTGTTCGCACCAAGCCGCAGGATCTGCCCGGCCTGGAGCGTGATCGTGTAAAGATCGAGATCGCTGGCTAGCGAGAACGCCTGTGCGTCGGTGTCGGGGTGGTCACCGATGAAGCCACGGAGGGTGAACTCGGTGTTGATATCAGGGAGCGCATCGGGCTCGAACTTGCTATCGAGCGCCGTGTCCAGCGAACCGGGCCCGTAGAAGTCGACCGTGGCCGGCCCGAGGAAGCCGCGATCCACGATGAGGGTGTTCGGCGTGATTCGGTCGCCGACATCGCCGACGAACGCGTCGCCACCGAAGAAGCGGTCCGGGTCGGCGAATCCGTCGCCATCGGCATCGAGCCTGGCCGCCGCGTTCTGGCCGCGGACGATGGCAGGATCGAGCTCGAATCGGTACAGGCCGGGACCGGCCACGCCGGGAAGCTGCGGGAGATCGCGACGGGTCACGACATCCGAGAACGTGATGACCGCGGCGTTCTCCTCCTCGTCGTACTCGAAGAGGTAGTCCTGGCCCTCGTCGAGACGGATCTTCACAAGGCCGCCGTCGCGGACCTCGCTGATGATCAGCCCGTCCTTGAGCGTCTGTGCGTTCATCGGCTGATTGAAGAAGACGCGGCCGATGTAAATGCCGCCATCGAAGGTCACCTCGATGTCCTCGACGCTCACCACGTCGGGAAGTGTGGCGAACGCGTTGACCACGAAGTTGTTCGATTCCGTGACCGCAACGCCATCGACCGTGACATCGCCGACGGTACCGGTCGCAAATACACCGAAGGACTCCGAACCACGGTTCGAGCCAATCTGCGTGCCACCAATCGTCACGCTGCCGATGTTCGAACGGCCGCCCGAGATGATGTCGTCGGTGGTCCCCAGGAACCCGTCGACGCCGCGTAGGAGACCGGCGGAGACCGAACTCTGGATGAAGTTGCCGCCGATGTTGACGGCGTCGATGTTGCCACCATTGGTCACGTCGGCGTCGACACCCTCGCCACCAAAGCTCGCATCTCGGCCGACGTCGGCTCCGGCGAGGATGGTGGTCGCGAAGGCGCTGCCCGTGGTCGTCACCGTGCCGATGTTGTTCGCGGCGACGATGAGCGTGCCGGACATATCGAACGACGTCACGCTCTGGATGTTGTGACCCGAGCGGATCTCGCTGTTGTTGATCGAGCCGTTGACAAACAGTGCGCCGCGGATGCCGTTGTCGACGCTGATGCTGGCACGCATCGAGCCCTGGACGGTGATGCCCTCGGTGCCCAGGATGCGGATCGTGGGGGTCACGAACTCGCCGGGCAGCTGCGGTGTCTCACCACCGAGATCGCCATTCACGATCAACTGGCGGAGGAGGATCGCCTCGATAGAACCGCTCGTCAGGATGAAGCCCGACTGCAACAACTGGATGTCATTGCCGACGATGATGTCGCCCGTGCCCTGGAAGCCGGCCAGGACGATCTCGCGGGCGAAGCCATCGATGATGATGTCCGAGTCGCCGAACAGGACGGCCTGGATATCGAGGCGGCCGATCGACGCGTCGTCGTTGCTGATGACGCTGAAGTCGGCGAGCGCTCCGGTATCGCTCGTCACGGTGACGTTGCTGTTGATGCTGGTGCCGACCAGCAGCAGGCGTCCGGTCGCCTCGTCCCAAATCGCCGTGCCCGGGCCCGAGAAGGAGATCGTGCCCTCGGCGGCACCGCGGGTGAAATCGATGGAGGAACCGTCCGGGATCGTGACGCCGCCCGCGGGCAGGATCATGTCGCCGGTCGTGCTATCGACCATCGGGCGGAACAGGATGTCGTTCACGACGGGCGTCTGCTGGCCCAGGGTCTCGATGCCCGGGCTGAGCGTCGGCAGGCCGGTGTCGACGAACGCGCTTACGTTCGTCGCGGTCCCGCCGACCGTCACGGACTCGATGATGGAGATGCCGAGCGCGTGCAGGTCGTCGGTCTCAAGGCCCTCGGCCGTCATGATCAGCGTGTTGTACTGGCCGTCTTCGCCGGCGACCATGCCCGCGGAGACCGCCACGTTGGTGGCATCGCCGGCGATGGAAACGTTGCGAACGATGCCGGCCTTGTTCACGTCCTGAGCCGAGCCCACGCCACCGGCGCGGCCATCCGCACCCAGGGCGAACAGGCCACCGGCCACGAGCAGGTTCTCAGCCGAGCCGGAGATCGTGACGGTGCCGACAGAGTTGCCCGCCAGGATTTGCGTGCCGAAACCGGTCGTGCTGACGTCATTGGCGATGTTGCCCTCACCGAGCACATTGATCTGGCCTATGGCGTTGCGGGCGTGGAACAGGGCCTCGAAGATCGATCCGTTGGTCACGTTGACCACGCCGATGTCGCGACCGGCGGTGATCCGCGGACCGTCGAAGTTCGCGCTGGCGCCAACACCCGGAGGCAACTGGTTGCGCAGATCCGTGGCCGCGGTGAAGCCGGACAGCGCCGGGTTCACACCGATGTCGCCGAACACGCCGTCCTCAGACGCGTTCACGGTGATGTTAAAGATCGTGCGATCGGCGTGGATGCTGCCGAGCAGGTGGCCGGAGTTGATGACCACGCTCGCGATATCACCGTTGAAGGCCGCAATCGAGCCCTGCGGCAGCAGCGAGCCGTTGTTGATGGTGACGTTGCCGATGTCACCGCTGAAGCTCATGATGCTGCCGGCATAGTCGCCGTTGGCCACGACCGACTCGATCCGCCCGTAGGCCTCGATGGATCCGGTCGGGATCAGGTTGTTGGCGGGCAAGCCGGGCTGGGCGCCGATGACGATCGAACCGGTGATGGCCTGCGCCACACGAACATCCGAGTACAGGCCGCCATTGGCGATGTCGATCCCGGTCAGATCGCCGCGGATGAGCAAGACGCTGGGATCTTCAATGTCGCCCAGGTTCCGACCGACGCTGATGTTCTCCAGCGTGCCGCTGATGTCGGTGCTCAGCAGGATGTCGCGCGACGCGACCAGATTGGTCACGTTGCCTCGCGACGTCCGGGTCTCGAGCGAACCGCGGAGATCGCCGGCGGTGGCCTCGATGCGTGTGATCGGGCCGGTCGCCAGGATGCCACCATCGAAGAGGGTCTCGACGATCAGGCTGTCCAGGCGGCCATCGGGGCCGGTGATATTGATGTTGCTCGCGGTGATCTCGCGGGCGGCGAGGTCGATCAACGGACCCGAGACGCTGATGTCCGACGCGCGGATGGCCTCGGTAATCGTCATCTCTGTGATCTGGCCCGTGACAATCTGCGTGGCCCGGATGTCCGTAGCCATGAACGAGCGGATGGTGCCAAGCACACGGATGTCCGCACGCTGCACGAGGCGGGCCTCAATGCTCTCGCGGACCTCGCCGTTCACCTCGATGAAGGTGTCGGCGAACACGCCGCCGGAGCCGTCCTCGCCGCTCTCGTCGCTCACGACCAGCGTGTCCAGATCGCCACCGATGCTGATGAACGCTCGGAACAACTCCCTGGGCGTGCCGCCCCCGGTGCTGTTCACGATGTTGCCAGCCCGAATCTCCTCGACGTCGTTGGCGAACGAGAGCTGCGAAGCGTCGATGTTGCCGCCGAACTGGATCTCATCGGCCGAGAGGCCCTCGGCGCGGACGAGGAACAGCCCGGAGTCTTCGTCACCGATCCACGAGCGGATCTCGCCGGTCCGCAAGAGGCCCTCGCGGTAGTTGAAGTCGTCGAAGAAGTCGCTCAGCTGCGTGGCCCCGACGAAGGCGTCGATGATCCGGCTGTTGGTGAGCTCGAAGGAATCGATGCCCGCGAATCCGTCGCCCACGACGTTGTTTGCGGCGACGACGCTGCCGAAGATCGTGGCGTCTTCGGCGATCAGGTTGATGATGTCATCGGCGGCAAAGATGCCGGTCGTGCTCAGCGCGTCAGGGGCGCGCTGGGCAACGCCCATGCCCACGTTGAGGTCCACGATATCGCCGGCATAGATGGTGCCGAAGATGCCGTTGAAGGCGCCCGGCACGCGATCCGCCTCGTCACCGAGATCCTCGTTGACGATCGCATCGATGATCACGCCGGTGGAACTCAGGATCACATCACCCACACCGCCACCAACACGCAGCAGCGTGAGGTTGCCCGTGCGCACGAAGAGGCCGTCGAGGTACGGATCCACCGGCGAGCCGAGGTCGCTCAGGAAGCCGCCGCCGGCCGGATACACGTTGTCTCCGACGGGCCGATACACACCGCCGCCCCAGAACGGCGTGATGACGGTCGCCGGAACATCGAATCCATCCTCACGACCGATACCCTGGAACAGCTCGCCATTGATCCCAACGAACGGTGAGATCCGCCGTGGCCCAAACTCGGGCAACTGCGTCCGCCCAAGATCGCCGACGATGGACACCTCGTTGAGGCCAACCACGTCGATCGCGACGATGTCACCACGCGGCGTCTCGTTGCGGATGGCGTCAAAGGCGCCGCCACCGCTCTGGAAGATCTGCCAGACGTCGACCTGGACCTCGCCGGTGATCCGGATCTCCGACGCCGCGGTGGCGCCAGTGATGTCGATGCGGCCGATGCTGATCACGTCGTCGGCCGATCCGTCGAGCGTGTTGATGATCAGGTCGCGGCCACCGGTCAGGTCGGCCTCGATCGTGGCCAGCGCCACACCCTCCGCGCCATCGACACCGATAAAGCGCAAGAAGCCGACGATGGAGCCCACCGGGCCGACACCCGAAACCTCGACGGTGAACCGACCGCCGGCGTCATCGATCAGTTCGACCGACTCGCCGATGATCAGGTTCAGGCCGGTATCAACGCCGAACGTGTTCGTCAGGCCGGGCGTGTCCACGAACCGGATGTCACTGCCAGGACCCAGGTCGAAGTTCACGCCCTGCAGCGATGTTCGCGAGAACGAATCGATGCCAACGATGACGTCGCCGTCGGCAAACTCGACGTCCTGCGAGACGGCGAAACCACCGACCGTCGAGCCGGGGCTCGTGATGATGCTCACCGAATCGCTGGCAACGTGCGAACCGATCCTGATGAAGCCGATATCGCCGGGCCCGCCCGAGAGGCCCGTGCGGAACACGATCGAGTTGGTCGGGCTCGCGGGCGGTACCGCGGTGTCATCAACGTCGTAGTCCAGGCCGATCGCGCCCGACACATCGACGTATCCGATGCTGCCCTGCACGTTGAAGATGATCGGGCCACCCGCCGAGAAGATGTCGCCCTCGGTCGGTCCCGTGCCGATGATCTCGGACTGCCCGGTCACGATGTACCCGAGGTCGCCACCGATCGTCATGATCAGCGGATCGAGGGGCGACTCGGCCTCGATGTCCGAACCGGCGTAGATCTCGTACAGATCGGCCGCGATCGTGAAGCTGCCGCCGGCAAGATCGGAGCGGCGATCCTGCGGATCGACGAACGCCGTGTCGTTGTCCTCGAAGTTGATGTTGTCGTCGGCCGAGATTGCCTGGCCGGCGCCATCGAGCAGGTCGGTGCCCGAGCGGATCGAACCCACCGATCCGGACAGCACGTTGATCGAAATGCTGAATCCGACGCCGGAAACGCCTGGCGCCAAAATATCCGCCGGGAAGCCCATGCCCGACGCCGTGCGGTACGAACCCAGTGTCACGGGCGCCATGCCCGACACGTTGAGCGCGTAGAACGATCCGGTCTCCACGTCGTCATCGGCCTCGAAAGAGGCGATGAGGTAGAAGACGCCGGCGTACTCGGGCTGGTACTCAAGGAAGTACCGCCCGGTGTTGATGAACGACTCATCGCTCTCGGCGTGGGCGACCTGGCGACCACGCGCGTCGACCAATCGCACCACGAAGCTGGGATCATCGCCGATGCCCTCGACGACGAGCGGGCGGGTGCCATCCAGCGGGACGCCAAACACATCGACGGCGTCCTCACCAGTGTTCACCGGATCGCCAAAGCTCAGATCGCCCACCACCTGCACCTGCGTGCCGATGTTCCCGATGAACTCGGCGCTGCCGATCGAGTCGTTGCGCAGGTACTGCCCGCCGAACACCGGCGTCGTGCTGAAGAAGCGGAACGCGCTCAGCTCGTCGCTGGCGGCGAGCGCGGCCGCCTCCTGGGTGCCAATCAGCAGCTGGGCGCGGATGGTGTCGATCACCTCGTTGTCGTCGGTATCGATGCCGAAGGGCGCCTCAAGCTCGTAATACCGCGTGACCTCTCGGGGCTGGCGCAAGACCGACGAGCTCAGCTCGCCAACGACCGTGGTGTCCATGAGCGAGCGGCCCGCGATGTGCACCTGGCCCAGCGTGCGCTCGACCAGCAACTGGGCGCCGGTCTTGGTGATGACGTTGCTATCGTCGGGCGACCAAAGGCCGACATCTGAGGTCGACGTCAGCGCACCAAGGTCACCCTTGACCGTGATCGATCCGAGGATCGAACCGAATCCCAGCTGCCTGACGGCTCCGTTGAACACGGAGGACCCGAACAGCAAGCCGTGGATGTTGATGGAGCCAACGTTCTGGCTGCCGAGCGCGAAGATGCCCTGGTCGGGGTTGGTGAAGGAATTAAAGCTCGCCGTACCGATCGGGGAGTACGAAGCCGCCGTTGTGTTATCGCGATCGAAGGGCGAGCCGATGATGAGCGAACCCGCCGTCGGCGTGAGCCCATCGACCTCGCCATCACTATCCGGGACGATGCGGTAGCCGAAGCCGGCGCCCTCGAAGTCATCGGCGAGTGCGGTGAGATCGTCGATGACGGTCAGGTTGAAGCCAGGGAACTCAAAGAAGTCCGCGTCCACGTCTGGTTCTTCGTCCGCCTCGATCGTCGCGCCGAAGATCGTCAGCGTCGTTGTCTCGTCCGCGTTCGTGAACACGATGCGACCGATGCCGTCATTGAAGTCGGGAACGCCGTCGTCGTTCGGATCAACGATCGGGAATGTCGAGTTCTGGGGTGTGCCTAGCGCGATCGTCTGCACGATCGGCCGTCCGTAGAGATCGAAGAAGTTGACCGTCGTGCCAGGTAAGCCCGCCAGGCTCACGTATGCACCGAAGATGCGATCCTCGACGATGTCGGTAAAGTTGCCGGCCGGCACCAGCGCAGAGATGTTATCGAAGTGGAACGGGTCGCTCGGGCCCCCGATCGATTCGAAGCGTATGGCGTCGAACGTCGGCGGCAATTCTCCGGAAACGACCGGCGTCCGCGAGAACTCGAACGTGCCCACGCCGTCGCCAGGGCCACCGCCGCCGGTGCGGAAGTTCGTCAGCGCATCGCGGCCCTCGAACGACTCCTGCACCTCACCACGCAGCAGGAGCGACACGCGAGTGTTCTCGAGATCCAGCCCCTGCGTCGAACCCGCTGCCACGAGGAAGTCGATGGAAAAGCTGCGCACGCCGATAAAGAGGGTCGTGTCGTCGGGGTTGTTCAGGAACGAGAGCGTGAACTGCTCGCCCTGCTGCAGCACCACCCGCACCTCGCGCTGATCGTCATCCGGATCGACCACGCCCGCCGGCAGCGAAAGGCGGAAGTCGGAAGTCGGCGCCACGTTGTGCTGCACAAACAGCAGAGAGTCCTCGAAGATGGTCTGCGAGATAATCGGCGTGCCCGGAGCGCCGAAGTCGTCGAAGATCTCATCCACCGGCTCGTCTTCGTCGAGCTCGAAGTCGTCGACATCGGGGGCCTGCAGGTACGGGATGGTGTACCCGAAGAACGCGATCGCCGAACCCACGCCGGTCGTCGGATCCACGCTCGATGGATCGATCGTCAGCGCAAAGAGCAGTTGCCTCGGCTCGAGCGCCTCCACATCCGGGCGCGACGCGCGACCAGCAAGGCCGGCCAGGCGTGATGCAGCGCCGTGAGCGCCATCCTGCGCGAGCGAACGGCGGCGGGCGTACGGACGGGTCTTTGCACGGCGGTTGGGCTTCATGGCCGCTTCCTCGCTGGCTGTTGCAACACCGCAACACGCGGTGGATCTTCTGGGCTTCCTCGCCGGCCTGGGTGGGCTTGTGGCCGGCTTCTTTTCGAACGAACCGGGGCGGTTCGTCCGATGCCTACGAGCACGCTCGCGTGTCGAAGGCGTCCGCTCCCGTGGCCGGGAGGGTGCAGGCAAGGGGGGGCACCGCGCCCTCGTCTTGCCATAGTGGATGCTGTGGGCTCCATCCCATGCTCGAGCGCGGCGCATCCTCCCGCTGCCCGAAGCCGACAAGCATAGTCCCGCTCGCCACGGCCAGAATAGGCCGACGGATGGCCGTTGGGCCAGCATCTCCGGCCGGCCAATCCTCGCCGCTCCAAGGCTGTACGGAGGATGGACGCACGATCGCTGCTCCCAAGTGACGCGCAACCGACAGGCGGTCGGAGCGAACCAAATCAAAACCGAGCAAGCCCGAGGCCGCGCGGCCGACAAGCGGGGGTCGGCGGGCCTCCACGGCGGATCGGCGGGGTGCCGCCCCAGGGGCTGCAAAAGCTGTACGCCCCACACCCCGGCGAGGTTGCACGAGACCGAACCCGACCGATAGCTGGCAAGTTTTCGCGAATAACCCAGCCGATCGCGCCAGACCTGCGCGGCCGGCCGCCCAATCTCGCATACCCACGTGACGCGGGACCGGGGTACCCGATCCAAACTCTGGTGTTTCGCGTACCCTAGTTCAGGCCACAACCGGCCTTATAGGACGCAGTGCAGGAGGGTCCCAACCCGTGCTTTCCGGCCTCGGGCAATCCGAAGGGCTCGTGGAACGAGTGCTCGCACTCGCCGGGGGTTCCGACGCCGCATGGCTCGCCGGCATCGCCGTTGTCGTGGGCATGATGCTCTGGTCCGCCGGCGCACGGGCGGTGAGCCTCGCCTTCGCCGCAGCAGGCGGCACCGCCGGGCTCTACGGCGGGTTCATGCTCGCCCAGCACGTCCAAATCCCCGAGGTCGCGGGTCTGCCTGGCTCGCTCATCGCCGGTGCCGCCGGCGCGGGCATCGGCGTGGTCGTTGCCCTCCTGGCCATGCGCCTCGTGATCTCGGCCGCCGCAGGCGCCACCGCCGCTACAGCCGCAGCCGGGTTGGCCGTGCTCTTCGCGCCCCACCTGCCGCTCGATGGCGTGGCAGCCCCGCCGACACCCCAAGTCGCTCCGAGTTCGCCCACCGCCATCGTGACGCCCGAGTTCCAACCGGTCGCGTGGTCGACCCCGGCCAACCCGTGGACGACCGCAACCGAACCAACGTCCACCGACGCAGAAGCTGAGCCAACAACCCCGAGCACGATCACGACCGAGGCGATCGTCGCACAAGCCGAGCGAGCCTGGGCCCGCGTGCCAAGCAGGATCCAGGGTGAAGCGATGCTCGCGATCCTGGCCTGCGGCCTCTGCGGGGCGCTTCTCGGAGCGATCTGGCCGGCACGCATCGCCAGCGCCACCACCGCGTTCATGGGTGCGGCGATCTGGCCGCTGGGCGCGCTCCACATGCAATCGATCGCGGGCACACCCCTTCCGATCGATGACGTGCCCGCGCAGACGTGGATCGTCGCGTGGATAGCACTCGGTCTTGTCGGCCTGGGCATCCAGCGACTCGTCGTGCGACGGGTCGCCGAGAGCTGACTCGGCCCCGGTCCTCTGCTGTTACGACTCAAGAAGTGGGCAGCGAACTGGCGGTCTCGGTCCGAGCCTCGCCAGCGGCCTCTTGCTCCACCACCGCGAACACGCCTTCGGCGGCCTCACTCGCTCCGGCCACCGGAGGCACGTAACTGCCAGCGCTGGTCGTGTTGCCTGCGATCTGGCCCGCGAGCATGGAAAGCCCGATCACCCCCACCGCCGAGCACATGCCCGTGGCGAATCGGAGCTGATACGACGGATGGCGGCTGGCCGCATCGGCCGATCCAGCCTCCGCCTTGGGATCATCGATCATCGCGGCCTTCACGATGCGGAGGTAGTAGAACGCCGCGATCGCCGAGTTCAGGCCCAGGATGACCACGAGAGCAATCTCACCCGACGAGATGCCGGCCGTGAACAGGGGCAGCTTGGCCATGAAGCCCAGCAGCGGCGGGAAGCCGAGCAGGCTCAGCGTCACAATCGCGAGGACGACACCGAGCGCCGGCTCGCGCTTCCACAGGCCGCGCAGGTCGTCGAAGCTGTCAACCTCAAGCGGCTCGCCCCGATCGGCGGCCCGGCGTTCGAGCGATGCGATGACCGCGAACGCCCCCGTGTTCGTGATGCCATACGCCGCGAGGTAGAACAGCACGGCGGACACACCACTCGATGGGAAGCTCCCATCTCCTGGACCGGCGAGCAGTCCTACGAGCATGTAGCCCGAGTGCGCGATCGAGGAGTACGCCAGGACGCGCTTCACCGAATTCTGCAGGATCGCCAGCACGTTGCCCACAGTCATCGTGACCGCGGCCATCACCCACAGCATGACGCGGAGGGACTCGGGCAACGCGTCGCCGCTCTCGCCGAAGCGCCACCCCACCGTCGCGCACACCAGCAGGAGCGCGATGAACCCCGCAGTCTTGGGCACGAACGCAAGGAAGGCCGTCACCGGCGCGGCAGCCCCCTGGTACACATCGGCGGTATAGAAGTGCATCGGTACTGCCGCGATCTTGAACCCAAGCCCCGCGATGGTCAGCAGGAGGCCAATCAGGGTGATCGGGTTGATGCCCTCGGTCGCGATGATCTCGGCCATCGGCCCGAGCTTGAGCGTGCCCGTCCCGCCGTACAACATGACGAAGCCGTACAGGAACGTTGCGGCCCCCAGCGCGCCAAGGTAGAAGTACTTGACAGCCGCCTCTTGCGCCCTGTCGCGCGAGCTGCTCATAGCCACCATGACATACGTCGGCAGGCTTGTGAGCTCGAGCGCAAGGAAAAGCCAGATCAGGTCGCTCGCCGAAGCGCACAACATGAGCCCGGTGAGCGAGAACAGTACGAGGGAGAAGTACTCGGCCCGATTTGTTCGAAGCGGGTTAAACGGCCGCCCCGTGGAGACCAACGCCTCTTCACGCCGATCGATCAACCCGGCCTGAACGATGACCAGCAGCACGCCGACCACCGCAATCGTCACCTTCACGAAACCGGGCATCAGGGGCAACGCGGTGTCGGCCACGGGGCCACCTTCGCGCATGCCCCAGGCCGCGAGGATCCCAGCGATGACCAAACCGGCGACGGACGCCGGCAGGCAGAGCGAACGCCACTGCTTGTTGGGCGACAGCCCCAAGATCATCACGACGCACGTCGTAATGAACAGGACGATCTCGGGCCAGATGGTCGCGATCTTCTCGGCCATAGCGCCTTAGCCCTCCCCTTCATCGAGTGAGAGGCGCTGGGCGCGCTCCTCGAGCAGGTCCTGGTACGGCGCCAGCGTGCGCTCGACCGACGGCTCGATGGCCTCGATCAGCGGCGTCGGGTACACGCCCAGGCCCAAGCAGCCGACCGCGAGGACGGACAAGAGGCCGATCTCGCGGCGGTTGAGGTCCTTGGGTAGCTCGGGGTGCTCGTGATAGTCGGCCGGCTGGCGAGCCGTACACCACACCACGCGGCCGGTCATGTACAAGAGGTACATCGCCGCGACGATCACGCCGCTGCCCGCCGCAAAGGCAAACCACGGACCGAGGGATCCGCCTGCGGCACCCGCCCGGCCCTCGAGAACCCACGCCGAGGAACTCTGGAACGTGCCGATGATGCACATGAATTCACTGACGAAGCCGTTGAGGCCCGGCAGTCCCACCGACGCCATGACGAAGAACACCATGAAGGACGACCAGATGGGCATCACGCCCGCAAGGCCGCCGAGCTCGTCCATCGAGCGGGTGTGGTACCGCTCGTAGATCATGCCGATGCACAAGAACAACGCGCCCGTCGAGAGGCCGTGGTTGATCATGTACAAGACGGACCCGGTCGCGCCCACGCTGTTGAGCGCAACGAGCCCGAGCACGCAGAAGCCCAGGTGGCTCACCGACGAGTACGCGACGAGCTTCTTGACGTCCTTCTGCACCCAGCAGATCAAGCCGGCGTACACGATGCCGATGATGCTGAGCACGGCGATCAGGGCCGCATACTCGATGACGGCCTCGGGCACAAAGCCCAACACGAAACGGTAGATGCCGTACGTGCCCAGCTTCAGCAGCACGCCGGCCAGGATGACCGAGCCCGCCGTTGGCGCCTCGGTGTGCGCCAACGGCAGCCACGTATGCACGGGGAATAGCGGCACCTTCACCGCGAACCCCAGCATCAGCGCCAGCAAGACCAGAGACTGTGCCTGCAGGGGCATCTGGGCCGCCGTGGCCGCCAGCGTCGGTATGTCGAACGTCCACACGCCCTCAAGGCTGCGATGGTGGAACACGACGTAGACCAAGCCAGCAAGCGCGATGATCGAGCCGGTAAACGTATACAGGAAGAACTTGGTGGCCGCCCGCTTGCGGTTCTTCGAGCCGTAGAGGTTGATGAGCACGTACATCGGCAGGAGCGTGAACTCGAAGCAGATGTAGAAGCCCACGAGGTCGGTCGCCGCAAAAACGCCAACCATCGCCGCCTGCAGGCCGGTGAGCCAGCCGTAGAACACCCGGACGTTCTCCGTGACGGCCGTGTAGCTGCAGATGACGCAGATCGGCCCGAGCAGCACGGTCAGCGCAATCAGCAACAGCGAGACGCTGTCGACACCCACCCCGAGCCGCACGCCCATGTCGGCGATCCAGTCGTAGCTGGCTACAAACTGGAGCGAACCGCCGTTGGACCAATCGAATCGGAACAGGGCCGCGAGCAGCGGGCCAAACGACACGAACGAGCCGATCGTCGCGATGCTGCGAGCCTGGCGCGCGGGCGCAAACGCGATCACCACCGCGAAGATGAGGGGAATCAGGATCAGCCAGTAGAGCAGGCTCACGTCAGTTCATCCCCTTCACAGCAACGCCACCAGAACGATGAGCGCCACCAGCACCGCCGAGCCCGCCACCATGCCCGTGGCATAGCTGTGCAGCACACCGCTCTGGCTGGGCCGAAGCAGCGAGCCGAGCCAGCGGGGCAGCGAACCCAGCAGGTCGACGATGCCGTCGATAACCAGCTTGTCGATCGCGTGATAGATATGGCTCGAGACGAGGAGCACCTTCACGAACACGATGTGGTACAACTCGTCGACGTACCACTTGTTCTCCGCCCATCTGGGGATCGGCCCGAAACGGGCGGCGACCGCGTCCATCCGCACCTTCGCGGGCTCCACGCGGTTGCCGATGCCGAGCCCGGCCAGGCCCTTGGGCCCATGGAACCACGCCGCGGCGATGATGCCGATGAGGCCGAGCACCGCCGACACGTAATACATGATCTTGAACGGGTCGTAGCCGAAGAGCGTGCCCGAAGCCTTGGCGGTCGCGTCCTCGTCGGCGACCACACCCTCGGCGACAAGCGAGACGGGCATCACGGCGCCGGCTTCGGCATCCGCGGGCAGCAAGCCAACCGCCTCGTCCTTCTTCTCGCCATCGCCCTTGTGGCCGAGGCCCGGCGACGCGTACGCGGCCGACGAGTACTTGACCATCGTGCCGGCCCAGCCGTGGTCTTCCTTCTTGTTCACGAAGTAGAGACTGGCGATCACGATCGTGCCGACCGCGAGCAGCACCATCGCGGTGTTCATCGCCCAACCCGGCGCGTGCGGGTGGAAGCCCGTGTGCAGCGCATCGCCTGGCTCTTCCTTCGCGGCGTCGTGAGCATGGCTGTGATCGTCACCATGGTCATCGCCGTGGTCGTCCCCGTGATCATCGTCACCCGGCTCGAAGTACTTCGGCCCAACGAACACGCGGAAGAACACGCGGAACGTGTAGTACGCCGTCATCGCCGCCGTCAGCAGCAACAACAGCCCGATGAAGTATGCCCCGCCAATCATGTCGCCCGGCGTCGCGAACGCCTGGGCCAGGATCATGTCCTTCGAGAAGTAGCCCGCAGTGAACGGCACGCCGCTCAGGCTCAGGCAGCCGATGAGCATGCACACGGCGGTGATGCCGAAGCCCTTCATCCACATCACGCCCGACAAACGCCGCAGGCTGAGCTGGCCGCCGAAGCCGTGCATGACGGCACCGCAGCACAGGAACAGCGTGGCCTTGAAGAACGCGTGCGTGAACACGTGGAAGACCGCGCCCGTGGTGCCCAGCAGCCCCAGGCCGGCGAACATGAAGCCCAGCTGGCTGATGGTGCTGTAGCCCATGATGCGCTTGATGTCGTACTGGGCGAATTCGATCGTCGCGGCCCAGAACGCCGTGATCGCACCCGCCCAGGCCACGACCGTCAACGCGATCATCGCGTCGTCGGCGGCATACAGCGGGAACATGCGGGCGATGAGGTACACGCCCGCAGTCACCATCGTCGCGGCGTGGATCAGCGCCGACACCGGCGTGGGGCCCTCCATCGCGTCGGGCAACCACACGTAGAAGAACAGCTGGGCACTCTTGCCGAACGCGCCAGCCGTGAGCAGCAGCGGGATGACCACAACTGCCCAGGTGCCGCCGATCGCCTCACCGTTCGCATCGATGCCTGCGGCGATCATCTCGAACAGCGGCCGCAGCTCGACCGTGCCGAACACCACGAACGTCGCACCGATGGCCATCAGCAGGCCTAGGTCGCCGATGCGGTTGATGATGAACGCCTTCTTCGCCGCCGCGACCGCCTCGGGCTTCTTGTAGTAGTACCCGATCAGCAGGTAACTACAAAGGCCCACGCCCTCCCAGCCCAGGAAGAGCAGCAGCAGATTGTCGGCCATCACCAGGCACGACATGCTGAACACGAACACGTTGAACGCGAAGAAGAACCGGCAGTAGCCCAGCCCCTTATCGCCCGACATGTACTCGCTCGAGTACAGGCCGATCACGGTGGCGAGCCCGGTCACGAACAGCATCCACAGCATGGACAAGCCGTCGAAGTAGAACGCGAAGTTGGAGACGAGGCTCGTCCCCGAGTCCGCCCCGATCGATGCGTGGATCCACCGGAAGATGGTCGCCACGCCGTAGTTATCCGTGCCACCAAGGAAGGCTACAAGGGTGGTCACGAAGCTGCCCGCAAGGAGGCCGACGGTCAGATACCCCGGCGCCTTGTTCTTGACGTTCAGGCACGCGCAGATCAGGCACAGCACGGCGCCGAGCAACGGCAACGCCGGGATCAGCGCGACCCACTGCGGTGCCTCTCCCGTCGCGATGTACGGACCGTCGGCGGCGGCAACCAGATTCGAAAGAGCCCCCAGGGGCATCGACAGCATCGTCATCCCTTCATCTCCGCCCACGCCTCGGCACTCAGCGAGTCACGCTTGCGGAACAGGAAGACCACAAGGGCCAACGCCAACGCGGCCTCGGCCGCCGCCACCGTCAGCACGAAGATCACGAACGTCTGCCCCTCGTAGTTGAGGTGGAAACGGCTAAACGCGATCAGCGCGATGCCCGCGGCCTGGAACATCATTTCCGTGCACAGGAACATGATGATCAGGTTGCGACGGGTCAGGAAGCCAACCAGCCCGATCGTGAACATCGCCGCCGAGACGAACAGGTAGTGCGCGAGCACGTGCTGGCTCATCGCCTCGGGGAACGCGGACTGGGCCAGCAGAAGGTCAACCATCGGACGTCGCTCCCCCGCCGTTACCGACGTCCGCGCCAAGCGTACCGATGGCGTCCGCTCGGCCCTCCGCGAGGGCCGCGGCCGCGGTGGCCTTCGCTTCTTCGTCGATCTGCGCGAACTTGCGCGCCAGCACCACCGCTCCGAGCATCGCCATCAGCAGGATCACGCCCGCGATCTCGATCGTGCCCGGATACTCGCCCAGCAGGTTGAAGGCCAAGCCCTCGGTGTTCGTCGGCGTTAGCGTCTCGGGCAAAGCGACCTGCCGCGTGCCGCCGTCGGCGCTCTCGACGGTGGCGAACACTCCCGCTTCGGTGCGCTCGACGCCGGCCACCGACTCGCCCGGATTCATCAGTCCTTCTCGCGTCAGCGCCTTTTCGACCTTGCCGGGGAGCCGCTGCAGCACCACCGTCTCGGCCTGGGCGACCTGGGCCGCGCCGGGCGGCGAGATCTCACGAATACCGCCGAACATCATGACGGTCAGCGTGGCCAGCAACGCGAAGCTGACGATCGTCGCCGTGACCGGTCCGCGACCGATGGCGTCATACTCGCTGATGCCCTCTTCCTCGTCCTCCACACGGCTCTGGCTGGCCAGCATGATGACGAACAGGTACGTGATCAGGATGGCGCCGGCATAGATGATGACCAATGCGAACGCCATGAACTCGGCCGCCAGCAGGATGTACAGCCCCGCCGTCGACAGGATGCTCAGGATGAAGTACAACGCCGCGTACACCGGGCGTCGATGCGTGATGACCTGCAGGCACGACCCCAGCGCGATGATCGCCAATCCGTGGAAGAAGAGGTTGGGCAGTGGGCTGCCGTCGGCAAGCGAGGCCGCACCGAGCGCGGTGATCAGAATGCCCACGCCGGTCGCCGCGATGATGCCGCCGATCAGCCCGGCATGGAAGCGCCGTCGGGGGATCGAAAGGGCTACACCCACGCCGCACACAGCCAAGGCCACGAACAGCAGCACGGGATGCACGATGAAGTCCATAGAAGGCGTCCTGAGAGACGACCCGAAACCCTGCCCAAGACCAAACTGGGGAAGAACGCCAGGGTGACCGGCCTGGGCGCGTTCCAGGGCGGTGCTGAGTGCCCCGACAGTAGATCCGCGGCCATCGACCGTCCACCGAATCTGGCCCGCCGCCACACCTTGGTGGCCATCGCTCTCAAATCACTCCACCTTCCCGAGCGCCGCCGATCGAGGTGAATCCGCGATCGCCCTATCCTCGGCTGTGACCCTGCCGCGGTGGAAACGACAGCTGCCCAACACTCTCACACTCGCCCGCCTCGCGATGGCCTTGGCGCTCGTCGCGCTTCTGGCGCTCGCCCCAGACCTCGCCGGTCGGACAGGCGTCCAGCCCGCGCTCTTGGCCGCGACCATCCTTTTCGTGCTCGCCGCAGCCACCGACGCCCTCGACGGCTACCTCGCGCGCAAGTGGAACGCGGTCAGCGTCTTCGGGCGGATCACCGACCCCTTCGCCGACAAGATCCTCGTCCTCGGAACGGCCGTTATGCTGGCAACCCCCACCTTCCGCATCACCACCGACACGGAATCTGCCATGGCCGCCGGCTTCACCGGATGGATGGTCGTCTTTATCCTTGGGCGAGAACTGCTGGTCACCACCATCCGCGGCGTGTTCGAGTCCAAGGGCGTCGACTTCTCCGCTTCGGCCTCGGGCAAGGCCAAGATGGTCATCCAGAGCGTCGCGATCCCAGGATGCCTCCTGGCCGCCGCCGTCTGGGCCAGCGATAGGCCGAACTGGGCCGGCTGGGCCGTCAACGCGGCCGCATGGGGCACTACCCTCATCACCGCGGCATCGGCCGTGCCCTACATCTCGCGAGCCGCGAAGGCCTCAACCAACCAGCACACACAGGACACCCCGTGATCACCAAACCCGACGGCAACCTGCGATGGGTCACCACCTTCGGCCTTGGCCACCTCCGCCCCTTTCCCGGCACCTGGGGCTCCCTGCCACCGCTGGCACTCGGCCTGGTCATCCTGGCCATCATGCCCGACAACGCCGCGTGGATGGTGCTCCGCGTGGTCATGCTGCCGGTGTTCGTCATCTTCACGCTGGCGTGCGTGTTCCTGGGCGACAAGGCCGAGGCACGCTATAGCAAGAAGGACCCCAGCCAGGTCGTCGCCGACGAGACGGCGGGCATGGCCTTGTGCCTCATGCTGATGCCGGCGATCTCGAACGGCGTCGGCGCCGCCATCTCCCTCGTCATGGCGTTCGCCTTCTTCCGCGCCCTCGACATCGTGAAGCCCTGGCCAGCGAGCAGCCTCCAAGCCACACCCGGTGGATGGGGCGTTGTCCTCGATGATCTGGTTGCCGGCTTCCAGGCCGCGGTGCTGCTCTGGTTCGCCTACATCGTTGCGAACCTCGGCTAAGCGAGAGCCGCCAGACGCGGCTCACACGTCCATCAGCATGCGCTCGGGATTCTCGATGCAGTTCTTGATCGTGACCAGGAACTGCACGGCCTCGGCGCCGTCGATGATCCGGTGGTCGTAGCTCACCGCGAGGTACATCATCGGCCGCAGCACGATGTTGCCCGGGTTGTCCGGATCCTCGACCGGCCGCTTCTTGATCGTGTGCATGCCCAGGATCGCCGACTGCGGCGGGTTGAGGATCGGCGTGCTCATCAGGCTGCCGAAGATGCCGCCGTTGGTAATCGTGAACGTGCCGCCGGTCATCTCCTCGATGGTCAGCTTGCCATCGCGTGCCTTGACCGCCAGCGCCTTCACGCCGCTCTCGATCTCGGCGAATGACATGTCCTCAGCGTTGCGCAGCACGGGCACGACTAGCCCCTTCGGGCTCGCCACCGCGATCGCAACGTCGCAGTAGTCGTGCGTCTGGATCACGGGCTTGCCCGAGTCGTCATCGGCGATGAAGCCGTTGACGAGCGGGAACGACTTGAGCCCCTGAACCGCCGCGCTCACGAAGAACGACATGAACCCCAGGCCCACGCCGTGCTTCTTCTCGAAGTCTTCCTTGTACCGCTTGCGCAGGTTCATGACGGCGGACATGTCGACCTCGTTGAAGGTCGTGAGCATGGCGGCCGTGTGCTGAGCATCGACGAGGCGATTCGCCACACTCTGACGCAGGCGAGACATCTTCTCCTGATGCACCGATCGCGAGCCGGAGACGTGCGCGGCCGAGCCGTTGCTCGTCGCACCGTTGCTCGTCACACCAGATTGGATGTACGCCAGCACATCCTTCTCACGCACGCGACCGCCGGCGCCGGTGCCAACCACCGAGCCAAGGTCGATCCCATGCTCGCCGGCCATCTTCTCTGCAACGGGGGTCGCGTGCACGGGGCCGCCCGCTGCTGCAGGAGCGGGAGCCGCGGCCACCGCGGCGGGCTTGGCGGCAGGAGGCGGGGCGGCGGGCGCGGATTCCTGTGCGGCTTGGGCGGCCGGCGCTTCGGCGGGAGCAGCCTCGGCGGCCGCGGGTGCGCCACCGGCGGGCTTTTCAGCCGACTCATCGATCTCGCCGACGACCGAACCAACGTCGACCTCGTCGCCCTCAGCCGCGGAGTGCTTGATGACCCCGGCCGCCGGCGCGGGCACCTCCATGGTGATCTTGTCGGTCTCGAGTTCGAGCACCGTCTGGTCTCGTTCGACGTACTCGCCGTCGGCCACGCTCCACGCGGCGATCACGCCGCTGGTGATCGACTCGCCGACCTCGGGGATCACAATCTGGGTTGCCATGCTGCCGCTCCTGACACTCTGGCCTGAGTCCGTCCTCGAAACCTACGCCGACGCCCGCACGAGCTTCGGGCCCGCGCCGGGATCTGCGCCGACCGCCTCGGTCAGCAGTTCTTCTTGCTCCGCCTTGTGGCGACGCTTGCTGCCCGTGGCCGGGCTCGCACTCGGGTGACGCCCGACGTAGTGCAACTCGCCATCGGGCAGCACAGAACGCAGGTCGGTGCGGATCTTGTCGCACACGAACTGGTACGCGCCCATGTTGCGAGGCTCTTCCTGGGCCCACATCACACGCTCGACGTTGGGGTACCGGCCCATGATGCCCTTGAGCATGTCGAAGTGGAAGGGGTAGATCTGCTCGATACGAACGATCGCAAGGTCCTTGCGGCCGATCGCCGCGCGACGCTTGGCGAGGTCCCAGTAGACCTTGCCCGAGCAAAGCACGACCTCGCGAACGTCCTTGGGCTCGCCGTTTGAAGGCTCCAGCCCGACCTCGCCCTGGTCGCCCTCAAGGAACATCGGGTCGTCCAAGATCTCCATGAACCGGCCGCGCGTCAGCGACTCGATACGGCTGGTCGCCGTGCGGATCAGGCTCTTGGGCGTCATGACCACCAGCGGCTTGCGGAACGGCCGGCGAACCTGCCGACGGAGCATGTGGAATGTCTGAGCGCCGGTGGTTGGGTAGCACACCTCGATGTTGTCGTCGGCGCACGCCTTGAGGAAGCGCTCAAGACGCGCAGAGCTGTGCTCGGGCCCCTGGCCCTCGTACCCGTGCGGCAGCAGCAGCACGAGCCCGCTCCAGCGGTCCCACTTCAGCTCGGCGCTGGTCAGGAACTGATCGATGATGACCTGCGCACCGTTGACGAAGTCGCCGAACTGGCCCTCCCAGAGCACGAGCATGTTCGGATCGCTGAGCGCGTACCCATACTCGAAGCCCATGACGCTGAACTCGCTCAGCGGGCTGTCGTACACACAGAACTTTGCCTGCGCCTGCCGACCGTCGGGCCCGGGCTGCAGCGGCTCGAGCCCCGTCTTCGGCTCGCCCAATGCCCGCATGTGGTTCAGCGGTGTGTAGCTCGTGGCCGTCTCGCTATCGACCAGCACCGCGTGCCTGTGGCTAAACGTGCCCCGCCGGCTGTCCTGCCCGCTCAATCGCACCGGCACACCCTCGAGCAGCAGCGTGCCATACGCCAGGCTCTCGGCGTCCGCGTAGCTGATCTCGCCCGAGTCCGGCAGTTCCTTGCGAGACTTCAGCAGGTTCTTCAATTTGCGATGCACCTGGAAGCCGTCGGGCACGGTGCCTAGCGCATCACAGACCTCCTTGAGCTTTTCCATAGGAACGGCGGTCGCGGTCTCCTCGAAGTTGTACTTGTGGGTCATGCCCACCCACCGCGCACTACCCGGATCGATCGTCGGGTCGTACGGGCTTTCCTTCGCGGACTCCTGGGCACGCTCGAGCGCCGAGTCGAGCTGCTGGCGGATCTGCCCCATGTCCTCGTCGGTGATCACGCCTTCCTTCAGGAGGTAGGCGGCGTACTCGCTCAGCACGCTCTGCTTCTTCTTGATCAGCCCGTACAGCACCGGCTGGGTGAAGCTGGCCTCGTCCTGCTCGTTGTGGCCGAAGCGGCGGTAGCAGTGAAGGTCGATGAAGATGTCCTTCTTGAACGCCTGGCGATACTCGACGGCGATCAACGCCGCCATCACGCACGCCTCGGGGTCCTCGCCGTTCACGTGCAGCACCGGGGCGCCGACCATCTTGCCGATGTCGGTGCAATACAGGCTCGAACGGCCGTCCCTCGGCGACGTCGTGAATCCGATCAGGTTGTTCACCACGATGTGGATCGTGCCACCCGTGGCGTAGCCGTCCAGCTGGGAAAAGTTCAGCGTCTCGGCCACGACACCCTGGCCGATCACCGCCGCGTCGCCGTGGATCACGACGGGTGCCACGAGCGTGCGGTCCTTATCGCCGCGATGGCGCTGCTTCGCCCGCGTGCGTCCCTGCACCACCGGGCCAACGGCCTCGAGGTGGCTCGGGTTGCTGCTCAGCGCGACGTGCAGGGAACGCCCGTTGGGGAACTGCCGCTCGCCCGAGTATCCGCGGTGGTACTTCACATCGCCGCCGCCCTGGGTGTAATCCTCTTCCCAGGTGTCCTCAAACTCGGTGAAGATCTGCTCGTAGCTCTTGCCCAGCACGTTGTTGAGCACGTTCAGCCGGCCGCGGTGGGCCATGCCAATGACGACCTCCTCCACGCCATGCTCGCTGAAGTGCTCGAGCACACCGTTGGCAAGGGGGATCAGCGTCTCGCTGCCCTCAAGGCTGAAGCGCTTGTCGCCAGGATAACGACGACCCAGAAATTTCTCAAACATCTCCGACTGCAGCAACTGCCGAAGGATGTGCACACGTCGGCCCTTCTCGAACTCGACGTTGCCGCCGCTACGCTCGCAACGCTCGATCAGCCACCGTCGCTCGCCCAGGTCCGGCACCTGCATGATCTCGGCGCCGATGCTCGAGCAGTACGTCCGCTCCAGCCGCTCGATCACATCGCCGAGGGTCAGCGTGCCTTCCATGCCCAGTCTGCTGGAGTTCACCTCTCGGGTGAGGTCCGACTTGGTCAGGCCATGATGCTCAAGCTGCAAACAATCGACCGCATCGCTGGGGCGTCCGAACGGATCGAGCTTGGCCGCGAGGTGGCCCATGTCTCGGTACGCGAAAACCAGGTCATCGACCTTCGCGTGGAATCCGGTGTCGCCAGCTTCGCCAGTCGATACGCCGCCCTCACCAGAACCACCGAGCTCGAACCCGCGGAAGAACGCGCGAACGTCGGGCTCGACCGATTCCGGATCGTCCTTGTATCGCGCGTACGCGTCATCGAGGAAGGCGGCGTTCCAGCCATTAACTGAGGCGGACACGGCTCGGGGTCCGTCGGACATAGGGAATACCCTCGCAGTCCAATCTTGCAAGGGCGCTCTCACCGGGCCGATTGCCGCGCAAGGAGCACCCCAGACTCGTGCTAACCAAGTCTATCCAATCGGCCCATGCGGGCATGTTCTTTGGACCTTCTGAGCCGCCCAACTCTCCCCAGCCGCGGGGATTCCACGGCGGCAGTCGGGTCGGCGGCTGTCCGCTCGCGGCCGTGCCTCATCCGTCACTCAGCCGAAGCGGCCGGTCACGTACTCCTCGGTCTCGTTGAGTAGCGGGCGGCGGAAGATGCCGCTCGTGGGCCCGTACTCGACGAGGCGACCGAGGTACATGAACGCGGTGTAGTCGCTCACGCGCATGGCCTGCTGCATGTTGTGCGTCACGATCAGCACGGTGTACCGCTGAGCGATCTCTTGGATCAGCTCCTCGATGCGCAGCGTGGCGATCGGGTCGAGGGCCGAGCACGGCTCGTCCAGCAAGAGCACCTCAGGGTCGGCTACCACGGCGCGAGCGATGCACAAGCGCTGCTGCTGGCCGCCCGAAAGCCCAAGAGCGCTCTGCTTCAGGCGGTCCTTGGCCTCGTCCCAGATTGCGGCCGAGCGCAGGGCCCGCTCGCACGCCTCGTCGAGCACGCTCTTGCGGTTCTCGCCGTCGATGCGCAGCGGGTAGACCACGTTCTCGTAGATCGACATCGGGAACGGATTGGGCTTCTGGAACACCATGCCCAATCGCTTTCGAAGCGAGATCACATCGACGTGCGGCGCATAGATCGGCGAGTCGCTCAGAGACATGTTGCCGTCGACGCGAACCCCCGCGATCAGGTCGTTCATGCGGTTGATCGAACGCAGCAGCGTGCTCTTGCCGCAGCCCGAGGGGCCGATCAACGCGGTAACCCGCCCGCTGGGGATGGACATCGTGATGTCATACAACGCCCGGTCCGGGCCGTAGTAGAGATTGAACTTGTCGATCTCGATGACGCCCTGGAGATCCTCCATCTCCGGGTGCAACGCGGGGTCGACCGACTCGCCCCGGCGAATCGCCTCGATGACGTTGTACGCACCATTGGAGGTATCACCACCCGTCGCGGACCGCTCGGCGATCGCGGGCATGCCGTCACCCTTGGAGGGCTCCGGCGCTTGGAGATCATCGGCGGGGTTCGACGTCATCGGGGCATTAGCGTAGGGCATGGTTCACACCGTGGATCCGCTCAGGCGAGCCCGCAGGCGGGCCCGGATAATGATGGCGACAAGGTTCAGGCTCACGACGATCACGAGCAACAGCAGCGTTGTGGTCCAGACCAACGGCCGGGCGGCCTGGGAGTCGGGGCTCTGGAAGCCCAGGTCATAGATGTGGAAGCCAAGGTGCATGAAGCTGCGGTCCAGGTGCAGGAACGGGGCGTTCGTGCTAATCGGTAGGTCCTCGTTCAGCTTCACCGCGCCCACCAGCATGAGCGGGGCCACCTCCCCCGCGCCGCGGGCCATGGCCAGGATCGCCCCGGTCAGGATGCCGGGCATGGCCCCGGGCAGCACGATGCGCCGCATCGTCTGCCACTTGCTCGCCCCGCAGCCGTAGCTGCCCTCACGCATCGAATTGGGCACCGCCGCGATGGCCTCTTCCGTCGAGACGATCACGACCGGTAGCGTCAGCAGCGCCAGCGTGAGCGCCGCCCAGAGCATGCCGCGCGAGCCGAAGGTCGGCGAACCGTCTGCGGCCCGGGCCTCGAAGAACCCCGTGAAGTACGGCGTGCGGACCACCAGCACCACCGCAGAGATGAACACCGAGAGCCACAGCACACGCGACACCCACTTGAGCACCACGTTCATGTTGGAGGGCTCGCGACCAGGAATCGGCTTGGACCACACGCCGGCCGCATAGCCGCCGATGAGCGCCAGGATCGTCGCCCCAAGCAACGCCCACCAGCCTGGTGCAGGCAGCCGCACCGATGGATCGCTGCCAACATCGACATACTGCCCGAGCGTGTAGCAGAAGAAGCCCAAGCCGAAGACGCCGTACACGATGCTGGGCACGCCGGCGAGGTTGTTCACCGCGATGCGGATCGTGCTCGTCACGATGCCCTGGGGTGCGTACTCACGCAGGTACAAAGCCGCGATCACGCCCAGCGGTGTCACGGTAATGGTCAGCAACAGCGTGAGCATCACCGTGCCCACGATCACCGGGAACACACCGCCCGCGGTGTTCGCCTCGCGCGGCGGATGGGCCAGGAACTCCCACCACCGTGAGCCGAAAGTGCTGATCTTGTCGCCCAGGCCCATGTTGTTCGTGTCGACGGTGCGCACGATCTGCGACAACCGCAACGGATTGTCAGGCTCAATCTGTCGCGCCGGTGAGAAGCGTCCCGTCGTCGGATCCACGATCTCGACCCGATACCGATTGTCCTCGGCCTCGAGTACCGCGATCTCTTCGAGGATCTCGTCGTACTGACGCTGGAGATCGGTCTCTCGCTCGGCCGCCTGGGCCCGGACCTCTTGCAGCCGTTCCTCGGTCATCACCCGGTCGTGCCACGGCGCGTGCAACCACGCAGCGAGCAGTAATGCGATCGCGGCAAACACCGAGGCCGTGCGAAGCACACGCACCGGCTTGCTGATACCGCCCAGGCGCAGGTTGCCATGCTCATCACGGCCGTGGTGCCCGAGCCACCAGCTGAAACCGAATAGCCCGCCGGCACCCAGCACCACCACGGCAAACAGCGGAATACCAAAAGAGCCGCCCGGACGCTGCTCACGCGTGACGTCGAGCTCGGCCGCACGGACATTAAGGCGCGAGGCCTCGATCTTGCGGTTGATGCGCCCCAGATCGTGCTTCTTCAGCGCCTCGATCTGGCCGTAGCGAGCTCGGGCCTCCGCATGGTTCTCTTCCATGAACGCGAGCACGTCCGCCGGCCCCTCGGCAGCGACCGTGAGCTCACCATCATCGGTGTAGACCAACGCGCGATCGGGCATGCCCAGCCACACGTTCCAGGTCTCGCGCTCGAGCATCACCGCATACTCGGGGCGCTCGACGCTCTCGATATCGCTCTCGTTTACCCAACGGAACGGACTCGTACCGATGTCACGATTGCCCGTCCTGTACATGACCTGCGGCGGTTCGTCCGCCGTCTTCGTCGGCACGCCGAGGAACACAGTGCCATCATTCAGTGTCACACGCTCGATCGCACGCGGCCAGAACGTCGACAGGCCCTGCGTGATGATCATGCCCACAAGGCCGATGATCATGACCAGGCACACCACGAGCGCGCCGCCGGTCAGCCAGATCATCGGCTCACCGAGCGCGCTCGGCGGCGTGGAGCGACGCTTGTGCGTCGGCTGGCTCACGGCGGCTGGTGCGGTGTCGTGGCGCTCGCTCATAGCCCAGCCGTCCTCGAACGCACCATCTGGCGGACGACCTCCGCCGCGGTGTTCACGATAAAGGTCATCAGGAAGAGCACGAGGCCGCACAGGAACAGGACGCGGTAGTGCGTGCTGCCCTTGGGTGCTTCGGGAAGCTCAACGGCGATGTTGGCCGACAGCGTGCGGAACCCACCGAAGATGTTCCAGCTCATCTCGGGCGTGTTGCCCGTGGCCATCAGCACGATCATCGTCTCACCCGCCGCCCGTCCGAAACCGATCATGCACGCCGAGAAGATGCCCGAGCCCGCAACCGGGATCACGATGCGCACCGCCGTCTGCCACGGCGTCGCACCTGCGCCAAGCGAAGCCGTGCGGAGCGAGTCGGGTACGGCCTGTAGCGAGTCATCCGATATCGTGTAGATGATCGGGATGACCGCAAAGCCCATAATCATCGCGACCACAAGCGTGTTGCGCGGCGAGAACGGGCCGAAGATCGAATCGCGTGGGTCGTAGCCAACGCCCTGCAGCACCTGGGCGAGCACCACCGACAGTACCAGCGTCAGCACCAGCATCACGACGAAGCGGATGAACATGACGCCCGCGACCGAGAAATCGCTCCGGCCGGCCACCATGCGGTCCAGCCGACGGCTCACGAACATCGACTGCAGCACTGCCAGCACGAGCGCAACAGGTCCAACAAGAACCACAAACCAACCGGGCCACGCCTCGCCGTACTCACGAGAGAGCCAGCGTCGCAGATCGACCGGCACGCCCTCGACGGCGCCGCCGGGCGGTGAAAACAGGATCCGCTCCAGTGGCGGCCCGATCGCGCTGGCGATCATCACCGCGATACCGGTAACCATCACCAGCGCTGCCATGTGCTGCCAGGCCTGCATGCGCTTGCGCACGTGCGCAGGCACCATCTGCCACACATGGGCAACAAACAGGATCGTGAGCGGAATGGTCGCCAAGCCCGCGAGCACGGCCGGCAGCCACTCTCGCACGTACGGCGCCACGATGATCGCCGCAACGAACCCGAGCACCACAGACGGCAGCGAGGCCATCATCTCCACGCCGGGCTTCACCACGCGCCGCACGCCCGGGTTCAGGAATTCGCTGGTGTAGATCGCCGCCAGCACCCCAATCGGCACGGCGAATAGCATCGCGAAGATCGTCGCCTTGAGCGAACCGAAGATCAGCGGCATCACGCTCAGCTTGATCTCGGCCGCGTCATCGCCCGACGAAGACTGGTACACGTACGACGGCTCGAGTTGGTTCTCGTAGTGGACCTTACCGAAGAGCGCCTTGAACGAGAACTCCGGGAATCCCGGCTCGAGCGCCCGCATGATCCCCACGCCCGAGGCGTCCATGACCAGGATGCCGTCGTTCTTCGGCGCGAGTCGAGCGTGCAACGGGTTCTGCATCCCCGTCTCGAAGTCGGCGACGATCTTCTCGCTGGTGACATGACGGACACGGACCTGGCCGTTGCTCCCCAGTATCACGATCGAGCGATCGCGCATGCTTGGGGCGATGTCCACGATCGGGGCGTCGGAGCCGGCAAACTCGTGGGCTATCACGAGCCGGGGCTCAGGCGACTCGGACTCACCGTCGGTCTCAACGGCAATGTGCCAGGTGTAGACCACGCCCGCGTCGTCACCGATGAGCAGGCTGTTGCCACCCAAGAGCATGGTTGCAGCCGTCACCGTCGCGCCGTCATTGATCCCGCTGATGGTCTCGGCTAGCTCGAACCCGCCGTCGGTCCGGCCATACCGGCGCACCGTACCGTCCTCATCGAGCGCGAGAACGTTGTTGCTGTCTGAGGTTACAAAGAACCAACGCTCGAGCGACTCGGGATCGGTCGCAAAGGTCGTAGAGCTGAGCCGTGTACGGGCCGGCCCACCGCCGAGCGGCCGGATCGTGCGAACCGTGTTGACGAGCACGGTGCCATCTTCACGAACGGCGAGCAAAACCGTGCGTCCGGTCGGATCGACGCGGTAGTCCAAGCGAACGACCGAACCCTCGCCCTCGCTGAGCTCGACCGGGTTGCCAAGCTCGATGTCGAGTTCCGAGCGCCGCGCCCGCGTGGGCGTGACCATCTCGTAAAGCCCACCATCCGCGGCCCAACTGGTCTGGCCTTCGATTGGCGGCTGGATCTCCAGGATCCGCTCGTCGTAGCTGATCCCGCCCAGCCGGACCGTGCCATCCTCGTATCCGGCGGCCACCAAGCGACCATTTCGAATCACAGAAAGAACCGTCGGCGTCTGATCCCCCGACAGCAACATCGGGTCGGCAAGCGGCTCACCGCTCGCCAGCTTGAATGGCTGGATGGAACCATCCGGCGAGACGAACGCGACCCCCACGCTGTACGGATCGATCACCGGAACGCCCGCGCGCATCGGCGCGTCGGTGTTCAGCCGATCGCCAATCTCACCGCTCGAGAACAGCGGCACGACCACGTACGCCAGGTATACGCAGATGCCGAGCACCGCCACCAGCACCAACGCGCCACCCGTCTGGATGACGTAGGTGGAGATCTGGTCCATCAAGATGACGCGGCGACGGACGGGACGATTCCCCTTCTGGCGAGCGGGCTGGTCGGTGGTCTTGTCGGCCATGTCCTACTCGCTGGGTCGCTCAACGGCCGATCACTCGGCTTGAACGTCTCACGTCGTCGGAAAGTAAATACGCCGCACAAGCCCGTCAAGGCTTGGGGCGATCATTCATTGTTCTGTCGCTTGCTGTCGACTCAGAAGGTCGGCTTCAGCTGGCAGGCCTTCAAGTCGTCGCGAGCGACGTTAGCCGAAACCGGGAAGTATCCGTCCTTGAGGACGACTTCCTGGCCCTGCTGGCTGAAGATGAGCTTGGTGAACTCCGCACGCAGCGGGTCAAGACCCTTGATCGGGTCGGCGTTGATGTACAGGTACAGGAAACGGGCCAGCGGGTACTCGCCCGAGTTGGCGTACTCGGCCTCGGGGCCGAACGCCTGGCCGCCGTCGAGCGAGACCATCAGCATCTTGGTGTCAGCGGTGGCGTAGCCCACGCCCGAGTAACCCATGCCGTAGCGGTCGGTGCCAACGCCCTGGACCACGGCCGACGAGCCGGGCTGCTCCTTGACGGTGGGCTTGTAGTCGTTGCCCTGCAGGGCGACCTTCTTGAAGTAGCCGTAGGTGCCCGAGGCCGAGTTGCGGCCGTACAGGCTCACCGGGCGGTTGGCCCAGGCGCGATCACGAACGCCCAGGTCGCCCCAGGTCATGTTCTCGCCGGCCACCGAGAACACGTCGGTGAGCTGCTGGATCGAGATCTCGTTGATCGGGTTGTCCTTGTGGACGAACACGGCCAGGGCGTCGATCGCCGTGCGAAGAGCCGTCGGCTTGTAGCCGAAGCGCTTCTCGAAGGCATCGATCTCCGAGGCCTTCATCGCGCGGCTCATCGGGCCGAACTGGGCCTGTCCCTGGATCAGCGCGGGCGGCGCGGTCGACGAGCCCTTGCCCTCAACCTCGATCTGGACGGCCGGGTAGAAGCCCTTGAACTCCTCGCCCCAGAGGGTCATGAGGTTGTTCATCGTGTCCGAGCCGATGCTCTTGATGTTGCCCGAAACGCCACTCACGGGGCGGTAGCTGGGCAGCTTGCTATCGATCTGCGGACCGGACGCCATCAGCGCCGAAGCGCCGACCACGGCGGCCGTCGCACCTACGAAAACTTTACGGAAGGTCGTTGCCATGCCGGAATCTCCTTGCCCGCGCCACGGTGCGGGTCGGCTTGTGTCTCCGGGGCAATGGAAGCACGACGCGAATCTTGGGGTATTCGCGCATCCGAAAGATGGTGTGAAGATTACGTTAAGGGCCCGGTTTCTGAGACGCCTGATTCAAGTCGACCCGTGATCGGCTCAAAACGTCGGGCCCAGGCGGACCTGGGTAGAACCAAACGCCCGGCTCTCGGGATCGGCGTCGGGCACGAACTCGAAGTCCATGCGGGCGCCAACCCGGTCCCGGACATCCTCATAGCCGCGAACGCCGAAGTTGATCAGCAGCGCGTACCCCGGCCCAACCCCCTTGGTCGACTCCGACCGACGCATCGTGTCGGCCTCGAACCGGCCCTCACACAGCAGCTCTTGCCCGGGGCCAAAGACCTGGAACGTGAGCACGCCATCGCGATGGAACGGCTGATCGGCGGCGTCGCCCTCGCGGTCCCTGTTGAACAGGTACACCTCGACCAGCACGCCATCGATGAAGCCGTCGAGGTCCGAGTCGATCTCGCCCCGCTTGGCCACGAGGATGCGGCGTGGCATAACGCTGGCGTCCGGCGGAGCGAACGTCGTGATGCCCGAGCCTCCGGCGCACCCTGCCGACCCGGCGAGCAGCACTCCCGCCGCCACGAGAGCGAAAAGGACGGAGAAAGCGACTCGAACGGGAGCGTCAATCACGATGGGTCTTCCGGATCCTTGGGCATCGGCGGGGCGCCGCGAGGTTCGAGGAACGGCCCCATGGTATCGGGCTCCATCAGGATCTCATCGGGGAAGTAGCGAGGATCGAACTGCTCGGCCGACAGCCCGGTCAGGTCCGAACGCTCGATGAGCTTGCTCGAAGCCCCGGTGTGGCGGAACATCTCGCTGCCGGTCACGCGACGGGCCTCTGCCACTCCACCACGCCCGCCAGGGATGATCCGCGGCGTGAGCACCACGAGGAGCTCGGTCCGTCGGTTGGTCTTCTCCCGCGTCCGGAACAGCCAGCCAACGCCGGGCAAATCGCCAAAGAGCGGCACGCTCGTGTTGCGATTGTCGTTGAATGCCTGGATCAACCCGCCGATGACCACGGTCTCGCCATTGCGCACCGTGACGGTCGTCTGCACCTCACGCGTGTTGATGATCGGGGCGGCAAAGTTCTCGCTGATCTGCGTGACCTGGCTCGACAGCGACGAGATCTCCGGCTGGATCTCCATCCGCACGAAGCCATCGGAGCTGATCGACGGCCGCACCAGCATCTCGATACCGACGTTGCGCCGCGTCACGTTCGCCTGCGTCCGGCCGTTCTCAAACGTGTCAACGCTCTCGATGATGGCGATGTCCTCACCAACCAGGATGTTGCCCGACTCGTTGTTATTGATCTGGATGACCGGCCGCGAGAGAACTTCCAATCGACCCTGGCCCTCAAGCGCGCGAACGGCGAGCCCAAAGTCCATCGACGACAACGACAAGTTCGGCAGCCCCACCGCGGTAGCCACGCCCGTGCCCGCCGCGTTCATGCCGAATTGGTACATATCTCCGCCGAACTCGAATAAGTCAAAGTCCAGGCCCCAGCTCGCATTCTCGTCGAGCGTAACCTCTGCAATGAGCGCCTGCACCAGCACCTGCGGCGGCGCGGCATCGAGCTCGGTCACGATGTCATTTACCGTACCGATGTACCGCGGCGAGGCCGAAACGATGACCTTGTTGCTCGTCGGATCGCCAACCACGATGACCTCGCGGTCGAGTACGCGGCTGAGCGACTCGCCGCTCTCGCCGCTGATCAGCTCACGGAAGCGATCTGCCTGCGTCTGGAAGTAGTTGCTCAGCACGGACTCGACCTCGGCGGCCTGCGCGTTCTGCAGCGAGTACACCACCTCCTCGCGCTCGGTAGCCTGAATCCCGTCGAGCCGACCGATCACGTCCGTCACGAGATCGACATACTCCTTGGTCGCCGAGACGATCAGCGTGTTTGTGCGATAGTCAATCGTGATCGCCAGCCGCTCGCGCTCGGTCGAAACCGGCGTCAGCTGCGGCTGCAGGTCCTGATCCGGATTCTCCATCGACCGCCGCGACGGCACCAGGATGAACTGATCACCCTGTCGCTGAAGGCTAAAGAGTTCCTGCAGCACGACGGCCATCTGCTCCGCGTCGGCGTTGACGAGCTGAAAGTATTTCAGGATGCGGTCGTCCACATCGCTGCGATCCAGCTCATCGATGAAGCTCAGGATCAGGTCCATCACCTCGGGCGGGCTGATGATCGTCACCGCGTTCGTCCGCTCGTCGGCCTCGATCGCGATCTGGCTGCGCACCGTGTCGTCGATCGCCGCCCGGGTCACGGCCATCTCATCCTCGGTACCGTCCATCTCGCTGCGGATCTTGCGTCGAAACTCGATGATCGAGGCCGACTCACCACCAGAGCCGCCCACGCTCTGGCCAGACAGCAAGCTCTCGAGCAACTGCACGACCTCGCGGGCGTCAGCACTCTCGAGCTCCACACGCTGGAGGAGCTGCTGGCGAACCACCTCGGCCACATCGAGCTTCATAACAAGATCGCGAACCTTCTCGATGTCGGTGCCGGTACCGCTCACCACGATCGAGTTCGTGCGATCCTCGGAGACGACGCTCACTGAGTTCGGCCCACGCTTGTCGTTCTCCGGGTCGACGTACAGCGTGCGGATCGACTCCACGATGCTCGACGCCGTGCCGCGTTCGAGCCCGATCAGTGCAATCTCTGCCGCGTCGGCAAGTCGCTGCTCCTCATTCGAGAGGCTCTCGACCAAGCCGCGAACGATCTCCAGATTCTCGTCGCTGCACACGACGATGAGCTGGCTGGTCGCTCGGCTGGGCTCGATCGAAAACACGTCCATCTCGCTCTCGATCTCGCCGCCACGCGTGCTCGCCTCAATGCGATCGCGCATCAGCCGCTCGATCCGCGGAGCCAACTGCTCCACGTCGGCCCCACGAACGTCGATTGTGTGGAAGCCGACGGTGGCGCGACCTTCATCGCGATCGAGCCGCTGGACCAGATCATCGAGAACCGCGAAGCTGCGCGCGCTCGTGGAAACGATCAAGCTGTTCGTGCGCAGATCGGCCTGCACGATGACGGTGTCTTCCTCCCGATCCACGCCGGCGTCGCGCCGGTCGTCGAAGATGTCATCAATAAGATCGGCGACGCGATCAGCCGATGCCCGCTCGAGGCCGTAGAACCGAACCTGGTTGCGCGCCGCCGCCGCCTCGATGTCCAACATCTTGACCAACTCGGCCACAATACGAAGATTGGCTGGGCTCGCCACCACAATCAGGTTGTTGCTCGCCGGCTCGGGCAGGATCGTCAGCCCACTCAGTGTGCCAAACAAATCGCTGTCCAGGCGCGCATCGGGGTCCAGCGGGTCCTTCCCGTGCTGCACAAGCCGGAGGCGGCCGACTTGCTCGCGCAGGCCCGCGGCCTGGGGAGCGTCCGTCACGCCGTCAACCAGCGTGCTGCGGATGACCTCGGCGATGTCCGTCGCATCGGCGTGCTCGAGCGTGATGATCGACGGCTCGATCCACCCAACGGCTTCCTCGTTGTCCAGATCGGCGAGCAGCACCTCAACGAACGCCACCGCGTCCTCGCGACCAACCACAATGAGCGAGTTCGTGCGCGAATCGACTTCGATCGCGACCTCACCCGCGAGAGCCTGACCAGTTGCCGTCGTCGGCTGGCCCTGACGCTGCGTTCCGGGGACACGACGGATGTCCTCCCCCCGCTGGAACAAACCCTGGATGATTCCAAGCACACGTGAGGCGTCAGCATTGCTCAGCGGGAAGATGCGAGCCAAGACCGCCTCGCCCACGGGCAGCGTGTCGAGCGCCGAAACCAGGTACTCCACCGCCTGTACGTTCGCCGGCGTCGACGCGATGAGAATCGCATTCGACCCCGAATCCACGCTGATCTGAACCGGCACCGTCAAGTCGAACTCGGGCCCGTTGTCGCCCGTGCCCATGCGTCGGCGGCGCACCTGCTCGGCCAGTGCTCGCGCCGATGCCGACTGGTTCTGCTCGGCTCTGGGCGTCAGCATCTCGCGAACCACGCGGGCGACCTGGTCGGCGCTCGCCGTCTCCAGCCGGATCATCGCAAACGACTGGGCCTCGGTGACGCCACCCTCATCGATCGACGTGATCAGCTGCTCGACGCGATCCGCATCCGCCAGACCCGCAACGACCGCAACCGCGTTGCGTGTCGGCAGCGGCACGATCGAGATCGGCTCGCCAACAACTCCCGGCCGATCTGCAGGCTGCTGGCGTGTCAGCCCAAGCTGGTTCGCCAGCTGCACCATCTGGTCGGGCGTGTGCTGGCTGAGCGTGATCACGCGAATCGCCTGACCAAGACCCAACGGGCCACCGGGCTCCAGGCCAACGCCTTCCGGATCGTCGCCAACCAATCGGCCCTGCAACGTCTGGACGACCTCGCGCATCTCCCCGTACAAACGCTCACTCGAGGCGATAACCAGCGCGTTGCTGTCACGATCGACCTCAATGCCCAGACCCTCGCCAAGCTGCTGAGCCCGCACACGGAACGCCCGCAGCAGCGTTTCACGCATGCGCACGGCCGGGATGCCCTCGACCACCATCGTGCGCACGCGCACGTCCGCGGGCGAACCCTCGGCCTCGAGCGTCTGCACGAGCGCCCGGACTTGGGTGAACTCCGCGTCGGACCCACGGAACACGATCATGTTGCTCGCATCGTCGCCGAACACCACCGGCGTACGCGGCCCGCGGCGTCCCAGCGGATCGATAAAGATGCGCTGAACCGCCTGGGCGATGCGAGTGGCACGACCGGAACCCAGGGCGATCACCCGAGCCTCGGGCAGCTGCGCGGCGCCCTCGCCATCGAGCGCCTTGGCGATCGTCTCGATTCGCTCCAAGTCCTGCACGTTCGCGAACACGATCAGCGAGTTGGTCTCGGCCTCAGCCGACACGACCGGCGTCTCCTCCGCATCAACCAGCACCGTCGGCATGTCCGGTGAGAATGAGCGGCGATCGTCGTCCGGCTGGGCCTCACGCCGAGCGCGCTCACGCTGGATCTGCTGCTCCAATGGTGCGCGGAACCCCTCATTGAGCGCATCGGCCACGTTCCGCGCATCCGCATTTCGCAGCGGGATCACCTTCAGCTGGCGACCCGTCGAGTACGCCTCGGTATCGAACTGGTCGAGCAGGCTGCGGATGCCCTCCCACTCCTCCTCGCCCGCAGCGATGATCAGGGTGTTCGTCACCGAATCGCTCAGGATGCTGACGTCGCGCTCGGCTTGGCTCTTGGCCTCGATAGCGCGCGGGCCGTAAAAGAGCTGCAACGCATCGGCAACAAGGTTCGCCTCGGCAAACCGGAGCTTGACAAACTCCGTCCGTCGCTCGCCGCCGGTCTCCACATCCAGCTCGTCGATGATCTGCACGAGCTGCTGCATCTCCTCGGGCCGGGCCGTCAGCAGCACGACGTTATCGCGTTCGCTGTACTCCACGCCGGGCGCGGGCTCACCCGGCTGCCGGCGTTGCGCCCGGACCGTCTCGCGAAGCGCGAGCCAGATGTCGACGGCCTTGGCATGCTCGAGCTGGATCCGCCGGAATTCGGTCGCCGGCGGCGCACTCGCCACGTCGAACTGCGCGATCTGCTCGCGCACCCAGGCGACGGCCTCTTGGTTTCCACCAGAAATGATCACCGTGTTGGTGCGCTCAACGGCGGTCAGCTCGACGTTCATGCCGTCGGGCAGCGCCCGCGACAGGTCGCTGGCCACCTGGGACGCACGGGCTTGCGTGAGCTGCACGCTCACGAACGGCAACGCGGCGTCGGAATCGATCCGCTCAAGCAGATCCCGGATGAGCGGGAATTGCTCGTCCTGGGCCGAAACGACGATGGCGTTGCGGCTCGGCTGCGGCGTAACACGAATGGCCGACTCGCGCCCCTCGCTGGGGATCATCGCGCGGATGGTCTCACCCGCCTCGCGCGGATCGAGCGAACGCAACGCAAATACCTCGATGCTGCGACCCTCGGGCAAGTCGGGCTGGTCGATCTGGGCCACCATGTCCTGCAGCAGCGCCATGTCCTTCTCGCCCGCCGTGGCGATGAGCACGTTGCCATCGGTCGACCCGATGATCGTGACATCGCTCTGGCGGCGACCCTGGGCGCGGGCACGCTGCGCGAAGAACTGCTGGAGCGTTCGCTGCGCCCGATCAGCGCTCGCATGGCGGAGCTCGATGAGCTCGATCGGGCGATCCTCGATGCCCGGCGTCTGCGCGAGCGTCTCGGCAAACTCGACGGCCTGGTCGACCTTGGCCTTCTCGCCCACCATGATCAGCAAGCCCCGAACGCGATCGACCGAAACCGTCACGCCCTCCTGACCAAAGCTAAACCACCAGCGGCCGCGGTCGCTCTCCTGGAACGCCTGGCGGATAACCTGCGCGATCGCGTCTGGATCTCCGTCCTGGACCGGCACGGTGCGCACGATCTTCCGTGTGACATCGCTGCCCTCGGCGTCGAGGTCTTCGATGAGCCCGAGCACGAGGTCCATCGTGTCGCCCTGGCCGACGACGATAATGCTGTTGCTCGGCTCGTGGACAGTGGTGTAGAGCTTATCTTCCGGCGCCTCGTCTTGCCCGCGGTTCCAGCCACCCCAGACCCGCTCATCGTAGAGCTGGATGCTCAAGTCCTCGACAGCATCGTTCAGATCGTCGGCGCTCCCGTTCTTGACACGAACGATCTCCAGCCGCAAGTCCTTGGCCGCCGCCGGCATATCGAGCGCCTGCGCAAGATCCTGTACCTGCGCAAAGTCCTCGTCCGAAGCCGCGACGATCAGCGTGCCGCTGCGACGCTCGCCGACCACGCTCACCCGGGTCTGGCCGCGGCGACCACGACCCGCGGACTGCGCGCGATCGCGGAGGAAGCTCTGGATCGCCGAGGCAACGGTGGGCGCGTCGGCCGTCTCAAGCTTAATGGTCCGGATTGGTGCACCCTCGACACTGGCGCTGTCGAGCTCCTCGGCCAGTTCGCGGACCTCGACCATCAGCTCGGGATCAGCCCGGACAACGAGCATGCCAGCCTCATCGTCGGCCGAGACGTTCAGCTTTCCCTGCCGGCCGGGATCGCGCCCGATCAAGACTTGGTTGATCACTTGGGCAACCGTTCGCGGCAGCGCATTCTGCAAGGGCAGGATCGCCAGCTCGAGGCCCTCGTCGCGCGAAGGCGCGTCGGCATCGGTCAACAACCGGACGATCTCAGCGTGCTGCTCGGTTGAAGCGGTCACAAGCAGCGCGTTCGTGCGCGCGTCGGCCACAAAGCTCGGCTCGGGAAGGCTCTGCCCACCGGGGCCGCGTCTTTGCGCGCGAAACAGGTCGCCGAATGCCCGTGAAAGCTGCTGCGCCTCGGCGTTCTCGAGCGAATAGCGGCGGATCGACAGCCGATCGGCGAGCGGGCTCTGGTCGATCAGGCTCACGAAGGAGTCAATCAGCGGAAGCACATCACTGGGCGCAGTCACGACCAGTCTCGTGCCGCTCGGATCGGCGAGCACGCGCACGCTATCGGGGTCGATCGACGCCTGCACGCGCTGGCCTTCGGGGCCAAGCAATGTCAATTCGCTGGCTCGAGAGGGCTCGGGCTGCCAGCGAAACCGGCGCGCCTGACGCCCCGTCGGCTGCGCACTGACGAGGTCGTTCACCGAGTCAGCAGCATCCTCGGCATCGATGTTCACCAGCGGGTAGACCTTGAGCGCGAGCGACTCGCTGGCCTCGAGCCGGGAGACCGCCGCGATCAACTCGCCAAGCACCTCAAAGTCGGTGTCGTTGGCCCAAACGACTAACGACGAACCTATCGGGTCTGGCACAACATCAGGGTGCCCAGTAAAACCCGACGGGTTCTCCTCGCTCGCGCGACCGACGCGCTGCACGGTCTGCCGAACGATCTGCGCGATCGCGTTCGCATTGGCGCTGCTCGGCAGGCGCACCACGCGCGTGCGCGTCGCCTCGCGTGGCATTTGCTGCTGGATCTGCGCGGCGAGCTCTGCCAAGCGATCCGTGACGCGCGGCGCACCGACCACTACCAGCGTGTTGGTGTTGGGATCGACGGCGATGGTCACCGTCGGCTCGTCATCAGTCGCTACTTCGCCGCCCACCTCCACCTCAGGCGCCTCGTCCTGCACGCCGGCGAGCACGGCAGACATCACCGCCTCATGAAGCGGATTGCGTGGCTCCGGCGCCGCGCTGCCGGGGCCGATCGGCCGCTCGGTCTCCTGCATCAGTTCATCAACACCGATGACCTGGACCCTCACGCCGTCCTGCTGCTCGAGCAGCTGCCGCAGCGTTTGGGCGACGATCGCCGCATCGGCGCGCGAGCGATCGATGGGCACCAGGCGCATCTGCCGGCTACCCGCCAGCGTGGCCGAGTCGATCTGCTGGGCGAGGCCCTCGATCTCGAGCATCTGCGCGGCGGTACCGCGCACGATCAGCGTGTTGCTGCCCTGATCGACGCGGATGGTCGGCGGCTCGACGCCGCCCTCGGCCGACGTCAGGATGTCGGCCATGTTCTGGGCGACCTGCGCCGCATCGGCGTTGCGCAGCGGGATGAGCCGCACGATTCGATCACCCATGCCGCGATCATCGGATGGCGCATCGAGCTCTGCGGCAACCTGCTCGGCCAGTTCCAGCAACGGGCGCGGCGCGGCGACCACCACCATGTTGCTCTCGGGCTCGGGGATGACGCGGATGGTCGGCTTGACCGCCTGATCGGGGTTCTGCGCCGCGAAGCCGCTGACCGCCCACCACGGCAGCAGGTCGACCACCGACTCCTGCTGCAGGATGGTTTCGAGTATCGGCGCCAGCGTCTCAGCCCGCGTGTGATTCAATCGAAGCGTGAGCACACCGACGGCCTCGGGCTCGACCTGCACGTCCATCTCGCTGATAAGGCTCACGGCTTCATCGATCTGGGACTGGGCCGCGGCGATGACGATGCTGTTGCTCCGTGTCTCGGCGCGCACCGTGGGCTCGGGCTGGCCTGGCCGGCGACCCGCGCGCAGCGCGTCCTGCACCGCCGATGCAACCGATGCCGCGTCGCCCTGCGCGAGGCGCACAAGGCGAACCGCGACATCTCCGCCACCATCCGGCGATGAGTCCATCGCGGCGATGATCTCGCGCGCCATCGCCATCATCGCGCTGGGCACGCTGAGTACGACGCGATTCGACGCCTGATCGGCGCGGACCGTGGGCTGGGGAATCGGTAGCCCAGCGCGCTCGGCACGAACGAGCTCTTGTGGCCAGCGGGCCCGGTCGCTCAGCAACGGCTCGACCATCTGGGCCACGCTCGTCGCGCTCGCGTTGCGCAGCGAGACCACAGTGACATCGGCCATCGGGGCCGCGGGCGTTTCGTCGTCGAAGCGTTGCAAGAGCTCGATGGCTTGCACGACCGCCTGCTCACCACCGACGACAAGAACCGTGCCGGTGCTCGGCTCGGCGGCGATCTCTAGGCCCTGGCGACCCTGATCGATAGTCTGTTGGGCGATGCCGGTAACAGCCTGAACGAGCGTCTCGGCCTGCGCGCGAACCGGGCTGTACGTGAGCAGCGTGCGGCCGCCGTCAACCGGGGGCTGGTCGAGGCGATCGATCAGCTCGCGCGCGAGTTCGACCATCTCGGACGGGCCGGAGACCAGCAGCGTGTTGGTGCTCGTGTCGGCTTCGACGCGAACCGGCGTGACCTGCGCCGCAGACGGATCCCGGCGCATGATCTCGCGCAGGATGAACATGTTGCTCTCACGCTGCTGCATGAGCAGGCGTTCGATTACCGGGCCGATGCGATCGGCATCGGCGTGGCTGAGCTCAAAGGTCTCCACACCCACCGCATCGGGATCGAAAGGCCGCGTGTCGAGCTCGGCGACCAGCTCACCGACGAGCTCGATGTCGTTCTGCGCGCCGGTCAGGATGAGGGCGTTCGCCCCGCCCACAGAACTCACACGCACGTCACCGCCGCTCGGCAGCGTCAGGCCAGCAATCGAACGCTCGAGCTGGGGCGCAATCAGATCGGCACGGCCATAGCTGAGCGGGACAACGCGAATGACGGGCGCGTTGGCGCCAACCTCATCGGTGTCGAGCGCATCAACAAGGCTCTGCGCGAGCTCCTGGGCCACCGGAGGCGCCGAGATAATCAGCGTGTTGGTCGCTGGCTCGGCGCTGACGGTGAGGAGCGACGCAACGTCGGCAACGCCTAGACCACCGCCGACGGCCTGCGACTCGCGCAGCCGCGTGGTCAAGAGGTCTCGAAGCAGCGGTTCGAGCCTGTCGGCTCTCGCGTGCTGCAGCTTGTAGAGCTTGACGGTCGCCTCGGCGCGCGCAGGCGCGCCGTCGAGATCGGCCAGGAGCGCCTCGACCTGCGCGAACGCGTCGGCGGGGCCGCTCACGATGATCGTTCGCGTGGCGGGCTCGACCGAGACGCTCAGCGGCGTGCGCGGGCTGCCGCCGAGTGCTCCACTGCTCGCCAGCTCGCGGATCGACGAGGCGATCGCCTGCGGGTCCGCGCGAGTCGGGCGGTACGTGCGTACGGCCACATCGCCGGCGAGTTCCGAACGGTCGAGCGATCGCACGATCTGCTCGAAGCCCGAGAGGCGGCGCGAGGGCGCATCGACGATGAGAGCGTTGGTCGCGCGGTTCGCCCGAACGACGACCTCCTTGGGCTGCTGGAGATCTGGCCGCGCCCGGCCGCGGGAATCGCGCGGCATAGGCGGCTGGGGGTACATCTCGTCGATCGTGCGCGCGAGCTCGTCCGCCCGCGCATGCTGCAATGGGAAGATGCGGATCTCGCGATCTTCGTCGTCGATCGTGCGTGCATCGTTCAGCTGCGAGACGATCGCCTCGATCTCGGGGATCACGTCGGGGTGGGCCGAGACGAGCAGCGTGTTGGTCGCCGCATCGGGGCGGATGTCCACCGGCTGGCGGGCGCGCTCCTCGGGAGTACGTCGCTGATAGCTGTCCTGGAGCATGCGCGCGATATTGCTGGCCTCGGTCGTGCGCAGACGCAAAATGCGAAGCGGCTGACGGCCAGCCGATTGCTGCTGGTCGAGATCTCGCACGAGCTGCTCGATGATGCCGAATTGGGCCGGCACGGCGGCGGCGAGGATCGTGTTCGTGCTCTCGATGGCCTCGAACACCGGCTCGGGCCCGCCCTGCTGGCGGAGCGACGAGCTGGACGACACGAGGTCGCGCAGGAACTCGATGACATCAGCGGCACGCGCCTGCTGGAGCTGGATGAGCCGGGCCTCGCGGGGCGGGCCGGCCTGGTCCTGCAAGAGATCGATCACGCCGAGGAAACGCTGCATCGCTTCCGTGTCGGCGACGATCTCCAGCGCGTTGGTGATCTCGTTGATCGACAGCTCGACCTCGCCCGCGCCGGGCACGCCGGCCACCTGGGCCTGATAGATCGAGAGCGCACGATCGCCGACCTCTTGCGCATCGGCGTTGGCGATCGGCACGATGGCCAACTCACGCTCCTCAGGCACGGCCGAGAGGTCGGTGAGCATCGCCTCGACACGATCGAAGGTCACGTCGTCGCCGGCCACGATGAGCGTTCCGCTGCGCGGCTCGGCCTCGATCGTGACGCGAACACTCTGGCGACCAGCCTGGGCCGGCGCACTCAGGTTGCCCTGGCGGTTCATGCCCTCGAGCACGCGCTTGATGGTCTCGACGTCGGCGTCGACCACGCGGTACGTCCGCAGCTCGGCGCTCGGTGGAACCTCGACCTGGTCGAGCTGCTCGGCAAGCTGTCGCAGTGACTCGTGCATCTCGACGGGTGCGTCGATGATGAGCGAGTTGCTGGATTCGTCGGCTGAGACGACGACCTGCCGAGGCTGCTGGAGCCAGGGCATCGGTTGGTTGCGGCGATCCCTGGGGATCGGCGGCTCGGGGTACAACCGGTTCATGGCGTCGGCGACGTTGGTCGCCTTGGCCACGCTCAGCCGGAAGAGCAGCGGCGCGCGATCGGGCTCCTGCGTGCTCTCTTCGTTGATCTCGTCGACGAAGGACTTGATGTCGGTCAGCAATTCCTGGTGGGCCGAGACGATGAGCGTGTTGGTTGCCTCATCGGCGCGCACATCGACGGGCCTCGCCACACGGTCGGCCTGCGGGCGCTGGCGGTATTGGTCGCTGAGCATCCGCGCGATATTGCCGGCGTTGGCGGTGCGCAGCTGGAGGATCTTCAGCGGCGGGAGATCCGTCGGCTCGACGGTGTCCAGCCGGCGCACGAGGTCGGCGACCATCTGGTGCTGCGCGGGCTCGGCCTTGACGACGAGCGTATTGGTGCGTTCGAGCACAGAGAGCTCGGGTGCGGGCGCTTCACGGGCGGGATCCACCGGCTCGCGGTCGGCGATGAGTTGCTCGAGCACCGGCTTGACTTGGGCCGCGCTGGCAAACTCCAAGTCGAGCATGCGCGTGGTTCGCGCGGGGGGCACGAGTTGCTGCACCTGGCCGAGCACCTGCTGGAAGAGCGATACCGCGGCGCTCGAGCCCCGGGCGATGATCGCGCCGGCGGCGGCGTCAGGCGTGAGAGTGATGTCGGCGAGCGCCGGATCACCGCGGCGCGTCGCTTCGGCCTCAAACACCGGGCGCACGCGGTCGAGGAGCGACGCGGGCGTGGTGTTGCGCACGGGCACGGTCACGAAGCGCGTATCGCCGCTGGGCTTGTCGAGCTGGTTGACGATCGATTCGATGACCGAGAACTGGCCCTCGCCCGCGCGGACGATGAGCTGGTCGAGGTCGTCGACGGCTTCGAATTGCGGCGCGTCGTACTGCGAGCCGTCATCGGGGCGGAGCATGGCCTCGGCCACGCGCTCAACCCTGGGGGCAAGCTGGCTGGGCTTGGCGGAGGTCAGCGTGTACGTCCGCGACTCGCGGGTGACGACGACGCTGGCCTCGCTCTGGCGGAGCAGATCGACGAAGCGTTCGAGGCCGGCGCGCTGGCCGACGACGGTGACGAGGCGGCGTGGGGCATCGACATCGACGCTCAGCGGCTCGCGCTCGGACATGCCGCTTCGCTCGTAGAGGCCGAGCGCTCGATCGACGATGAACTGTGGCTCGCCCCGGGTGACCGTCAGGATGCGCACGTCGCGCGTGAACGACTGGTTGTCGTCAAACGCGCGTGCGAGCTCCTCGAAGGCCTCGACGTCGGCGGTTGGTCCATTGACCATGATCGCGCGGCCATCGCCGATGGCGGCGAAGCGCAGGACCTGCTGCTGGCGTGGCGAGAGCAGGCGGCCAACGGTGCGCTCGACCGAGGTCGCGTCGACGCGCTCGAGCTCGATGACCATGGTGCGCAGGGCCGTCGAGGCGCGCCCGTCCAGGCCAGGGTCGAGCTCGCCGAGGAGGGCCTCGGCCTGGAGCACGAGTGAGGTGTTGCCGATGACGGTGATCTTGCCGATGCTCGGGATCGGGATGACCGTTGGCTTGCGCTCCGCGGGCAGCCCGGCGAAGAGGCGATCGAGCTGACGCGCGGCTTCCTCGGGCGAGATTGCTTCGAGAGTGAAGCTGACCATCCGCTGCTGGGCGTCCATGTCGCCCTCGGACTGGTCGAGCATCTCGATGATCTCTTGCGCGGCCACGAGCCGGCGGGTCGGGCCGATGGCGATGATCGAGTTGGATCGCTCGTTGGGCTCGAACCGCACCGGTGGCTTTGTGACGTCGTCGAGCACCTCGACGCGGTTACCCGACTTCTGGATCGTCTTCTCATACTCGGGTACGAGCGTGCGCAGCGTGCCGATGACGTCCTGCACGCGCGCGGTCTTCAGGTGGTACAGGCGATAGTCGGAAGTGCTCGGCGGCTGGCTGTCGACCAGACGCAGGACCTCGCGGATGCGCTGGAGCTGCTCGGCGGTTTCGGTGACGATGACGAGGTTCTGCTCGGGCACCGGAACGAGCGAGCCGTATGAGGCCACCATCGCCTTCACTTGCTCGGCAACGGCGGCGGCATCGACGTTGGTGAGCGGGATGGCCAGCGTCACGATCTCGCCGGGGCGGATATCGCTGGGCAGATCGCCCTGGAAGATCGCGCCCGGCTGTCGCGCGGCGTCGGCGATGGTGCGCAGGTAGAGGTACTCGCCCTCGGGCGTGAGCCGCACGTTGTCGGCGAGCAGGAACCGGTTGAGGATGTCCAGCGCGGTGTCGAAGTCGTACGACTCGCCGCTGTTGAATCGCATGGGGCGTTCGGGTACGGCCGCCTGATAGATGATCGGTACGCGCGCCTCACGCGAGAAGAAGCTGAGGACCTCCGAGTACGGCGCGTTCTCGAAGCTGAAGCGGATTGGCGGGCGGGCGATCTGCTCTCCAGACTCGGCGGCGGCCGGCGGATCGAGCCGAGGCGCTTCGGCCAGGGCCGAGCCGGAGGCGGACTCTTGCGCGGCTTGCACGCTGACGGCCATGCCGCAGGACAGCACGAGTGCGCCCGCGATCGTTCCCTTCACGGCGGCGCTCATGCGCGGCTCTCCCTTCGTGTTCGGCCTGGAGCCTCGCGGCATCGCGTCTTCGTGTAGCGTGTGTACGGTCATGGCCGTTTCCTTTCGCGCGCGGCGGCAAGCGCCTCGCCGTTTTGGACCTGGAATCTCTCTTCTCCGAGCTCGAACGTGGCGGCCTGGCTCCCGATCGCCGCGAGGCGCAGGCTCCCGAGGTTCTGGCCGAGCGCGAGCGTGCGCCGGCGGCCGTCGCGGTGGACGACGATCGCGAACTGCCCGCTGCGGCCCTCGACGACACCGACGAGCGTCCAGCCATCACCAGCGGGTGGCGGGGCTGGGGGTGTTGGGGCTGGCCTTTGCTGCGGCTTGGCCGCGACGGCCGGCTGGGGCTTTGGCGCCGTGCGGAATGGATCGAACGAGACGAGCGTGGCAAGTCGGCTTTGGGCCACTTCGTCGAGCGGATCGATCGGGATGTCGCCGACGATCGCGCCGTCGTCTCCAACGAATAGGACGGACAACGCCATAGTGAGGGAGAACGCGGCGGGCTGGTCGGCGGCGACTCGCTCGGGCTTGATCGTCCACGATTCGATGCCGAGCGACCAGCGCTGCGCTTCGGCGAGCGTCATGGCCTTGAGCACGCTTTCGAGCGAACCGCGGCCCTCGATCTGGATGCGCACGAGGCCGGCATCGACGCGGCCCTGGAGCGACTGGCGGAACCCGCGCGCGATGCCGCGCGCGTTGGCGGCGGGATTGCCGAGCGCCTGGGGTGGCAGGGAGTCGACCTCGACTCGTTGGAGGCCAGCGGCCGTGGCGAGCGCGCTTCCCGCGGTGCGCAGGCGATGCTCGAGCGACTCTCGCTCGCCACCGATGGCCGTCGCAATGATCGCTTCGAGGTCGCGTCGCACCTCCGCGTCGTTGCGCATCGTTACCTCGAGCCGACGGTTGCTTCCCTCGAGATTCCCGATGGCGGTTCGTATCTCTTCGGCACGTTGCGCATACAGCCGCTCGTACGCGAGGTACCCCGCGAGACCTGCGCCGATGACACCGCCCGCGATGATCGCCAGCTTCAGCTTGGGGCTCATGCGTCACCCCCGTCGCTGGTGTCAGGCTCGGCCGCCGGAGCCCCGTCTTTGGCTGCGGGCTCGGTTGTCTTGGCCACGGGGATGGTGCGGCGGTTGGTCTCGATGTCGAGCTTGAAGCCCAGGCCCGCGTCGGGGCCCTGGGTTTGCACAACGTAGATCGGGTCGTTCACGAGGCGGCCGCGCACCATGCCCGAGAGTTCGCGTGTCGCGCCCACGCCCTGCAACGAGATTGCCCCGCGGACGGCCGGGCGATACTCGCCGTCCCAGAAGTTGTACCGGCTGTTCTGCTGTGGATCGCCGAACCAGACTCCGCTGCGCGAGACGCCGCCCAACTGATCGATGCGCACACCCTCGACAGAAGCCTGTGAGAGCACACGCTCGACATGGGCAGACCACTCCGGACGAGATTGGGCGAGCGCACGGAGGTGCTCGAGCCGGGCATACTTGGGGAGAAAGTCCTGGTACTGCTCGTTGAGCCGCTGGTTCTGTGAGCGGAGCAGGGCCTGCTCATCGGTGAGGTCTCCAAGAGCGATGAAGCCGAAGACGCCCGCGACGCCGGCGATGGCGACCAGGGCCATCACGCCGAGGAGGGCGCGCTCACGCGTCTTGGATCTGGTTGCGACTGCCTTCCGAGGGCTGAGCAGGTCGATGCGGTCGCACGAGGGCATGCCAACGCCGGCGAGCGCAAGACATCGGGTTGGCTCGGCGCTGCCCACGCTGCTCGGTGCGGCGATCGATGTGGCAGAGAGCGCGCTCGATTCGACCTCGATCGCGTCGCCCACGGCCTCGGCGATGGCCGTGCACAGGGTGTCGCCGCCGATGACGACCGCGCTCTGGACGGGCAGGGAGTGCTGGGCCACGCGGTAGCCCATCCATGTGCGCTTGACCTCGACGGCGATGCGTCTGACAAAGCCCTCCTGGTCACCCGAGGGCCAGGTGGCGTCGATGCCGCGGCTGGTGACCACGCCGCCGGGCTCAACGACGACGACCTCGACCGACGAAGCGCCGGGCGAGATGACGATGCGGGCCTGGCCGGCGTCGGGCAGGCCGGCGATGCAGGCCGAGCATTGGGCGCGGAGCATGACCGAGCCGAGCTTCAGCTTTGCGGCGGCCAGCATGGAGCGCATCCATGCGAGGCGGTCGCTTGGCGCAGAGGCACCGAGGAGGTCGAGCGTGCCGTTCTGCTCGCCGAGGATGGCGTAGTCGCTGGCGGCGTCGGCGCCCTGCATCGGCATGGCGCGGCTCATCTGCAGCTTGACCATTGCGGGCAGTTGGTTCTCGCTCGGCGGGCGGGGCAGGCTCAGGCGCTTGAGCAGCACGTCTCCGCGGCCGGCAACCCATACGACGCTGCGGCCGGCGATATCGGCCTGGCGGAGTTGTTCGGCGAACCAGCGGCCGACCTGCGAGGCGTCGGAGGCGTCCACATTCTCGGGCACGCGGACGCAGATGCCCGGGCCGAGGCTGGGGCGGCCCTTCTCGGTCGCGATGGCGACGGCCGTGAGCCACCCGCCGTGCCACTCGATGGCGATGCGTGCGGCGCTCATGCTGGCGGCCCTCCCATTGGGTCCGCCTCGAAATCGCCTTCATCGATCGGCGCGAAACCATCGCCACCGGCTCGCATGGCGCGGGCGACAGAGGCCAGCTCGCCCGCGATGCTGACCTCTCCGAGCGGGATGACTCGGGGGCTGGGGCCAGAGAAGTCCACCAGCAGGTCCATCGCGACGCGGTCGCGCAGGCGGTCCGCGTCGGCGTCGTCCATGCCGGCCCGGGCTCGCTGAGCGTCTTCGAGGGTGTCGATGCCGACGGAGCGCTCGCGCTGCACCGACCCGCCCGCCTGGGCACGCAGCACCCAACGCACGCTCCTGGTCGTGACCCGATCGACAGCCGACAGCATGCCGTCTTCATCGACAAGGCCCTGTTCCAAGGGCCACAGGACGCTGGCAAGATCTTCGGGCGACAGGTTTTGTCTCGCGTCGACGAGGCGCTGGGCGACGCCGTCCTCGTCGAAGCCGGGGATGACCGCGAGCACCTCGATCGGCGCGCGGTTGATGTCGACGCGGCCGGCGACGGGATCTTCGCCAAAGCACAGGGCGTCGAATATCTGCCCCCCGGTCGCCAGGGTGAATTGCGCGGACCGCAGGGATCGGCCGAGCTCGGCGCGGGAGCTGGGCGCGGAATCGGCCTGCTCGAGCAATCCGGCGATGAGATTGCCGCCGGCCTGTGGGTCCAGACGCTGGTCGAGTTGGGCCCTGGTCTCGTCGGTGAACTCAGCCGCCGCGTTGATCTGGGCCTGACCGGGGGCCACCGAGCCCACGCCGCGAGACAGGTTGGGGTCGATCGAGCCGACGGTGAGCAGGCTGGCAAGCGGCGGCACCTCGGACGTCAGGCTGCCCATCTCGTCGTACTCGCCGAAGACCATCTCGACTGTGACGCCCTCGGCCTCGAGAAGCTCGCCGATGGAGGACACGGGGAGCACCGCGGCGAGGGCCGAGCCGATTGTCTCGTCCATGCCGGGCAGCTTGGCGAGCATGGAGGCGGTGGCGGTGTTTACGTCGAGGAGCGCGTCGAGCGAGACGGCCTCGGGCGTGATGGAGTCGTCGAGTTGGACGACGCCGATGCGGTCGCCTTCGGTGAAGATCTCCATGGGCATGGAGGCGTCGAAGTCGGTCCCGGCAAGCACGTCGGTGCGCTGCTCGATCGCGAGTTGCTGGAGCGCGAGCACGCCGGAGCGCATGGTCAGGCGCGACTGCAGGCGTGTGGCTGAGAGCGACGCGCCCTCGCTGGCGGCGCGTGCCGAGAGCAAGGCGACGGTGCCAGCGAGCGCACCAATGGCGATGACCACGAGCACGACGAACACGGCCACACCCCTGCGAGACGAGCACCGGGTCATGGCCGATCTCCGGGTGCGGAACGCGGTTCGCCGAAGCCACCGGGCTGGCTGTCCGACCCACCGGATGTCGACGGGCGAGACGGGCGCGACAAGGGCTCGGCGAGGACGAACACGACGTCGGCGGGGCGCGGGGGCAGCTCGTCCTCGCCCGGGGGCGGCGGCATCATCGCGGACGGGTCTAGCGGCTCGAACTCGTCGATGGCGAACGGGTCGTCTTCGAGGTTGTCGACCACGAGCTGTGCTTCGTCGCCGACTGGGGCGAGCCAGAGGCTCAGGCGTATCGGGGGCTGTGCGCCCGAGGTCGTCACGAGTTCTTCAAAGCGATCGATGTAGATGGCTTGCACATCGCTGACGAGGAGCTCGAACTCTTCGCCGGTGTCGCTGGTCTCTTGCCAGCTCAGTTCCATCGCGTCGGCATCGAAGGAGAGGCGGCCCGTGCAACGAACCGGACCGGCCGGAACGCCCGCGCGGCCCGACTGCGGCCAGACGCCGCGGCCGACGATCTGCAGCGTCTCTGTGCCCACGCGGGGCTGGTCGACGGCGGTCGAGACGAGCCGTTCGATCCGGTCCATGACGCGCGCGAGCGTGGCGCTGCGGTCGCCCTCGCGCACCAGGCGGTCGCGGCGGTCGGCAAGGCCGAAGCCGAAGGTCATGAGGGCAGAGACGAGCAGCGAGAGGATGGCGATGCTGACCATGACCTCCATGATCGTGAACGCGTGACGCCGGAAGAACAGGCGGCTCATGGGCCACCCCCGACCGGCTCAAGCGGGACGAGCTGGCGCAGCGTGGCGATCACCGGCCACTCGTCGGCCTCGGATCCCGTAGGCACGCGGCGGACGCGCACGGTGGCGAGCGTCAGGTCTGGCCACGAGCTGGGCTCGAGCTCGACCTCGCAGAACCACTCGGCTTGCGGCGGTGTCGTTGCCTCGGTCTCGGGTGTCGCCCAGTCGCTCGCGGGGCCAGTGAGCTCGCGATCGCTGAGCGCGCCGGTCTCGAGGAGGCCAAGGGCCGTCCGTGCGACGCCGAATGCACCCAGGCGATACTCGGCGTCGATGATGCGGCGCGTACCGGCTTCGAGCTGTGTCAGGACGGCGAGGCCACCGATGACGAAGAGCGCCAGCGCGATGACGAGGTCGAGCAGGACGACGCCCGCACGATGCTCGCTGTTCCGGCGTCCGTGCCGGTGTGTTGGCTCGCGGCTCCGCCGCTCGCGTGCTGGCATGGCCTATCTCGGTTGCGGGGGTTGGGGCTGGGCCTCTTCGGGTTTGGCCGCCGGTCGCGGGGGCCGCGCCGTGTCGGAGCTGCTGGAGTCCGGATCGGAAAAGCGCGAACCCAGATCATCGAACTCGAGCGGGTCGAATTCGCGCTGCTCGAAGTCACGGCGTTCGAATGCACGATCCTCGAAGCTCCGATCCTCGAAACCCCGTTCTTCGAAGCCGAGGGGATCAAAATCACGGCTGCCGAAGTCGCGCCGCTCGAAGTCCCTGGTCTCGAACTCGCGCGATTCGAAGTCACGCCTTTCAAAGTCCAGTGAGTCAAATCTCAACGGATCGGCGGCGGTACGACCGCCAGACCGACCGCTCTCAGATCCAGCCTCACGTGCACCTTCTGCCGCGTTGCTGGGATCTTCAGCTTCCGAATCATCGTCCTCGGGCTCGGTCGCGGGCTCGTCATCCGATTCGACTTCGATCAGGTCGTACTCGATCGTGCCAGCGAGGGCCTCGACGCGGACGCGGAGCACGCGGCCGTCGGCCAGGCGCACGGCGGCGGGCTGGCCGACGATGGCCGAGCCGTCGCTCAGGAACCAGGCCAGCACGATGGGCTCGGGTGCCTCGTCTTCGAAGCTCGATGGACGCGCGTCGGCGAAGAGTTCTTCCGTGGGCTCGAGCGCGGCGTCGAAAGGCGACGGGCTGTCGAGCTCGGCCAGCGCGTCGTCAAGGGCATCGAGCTCGCCGTCCCATAGGCGGGTGCCGCGGGGCAGCACCTCTGGCTCGGCCACGGTCGGCCACGTGGCGACATCATCGGGATCGGCGGCGAGATCCGCCGGCCGATCGCTCCGCATGTCGGGCTCGCGGACGATGGCGACGCTCAGGGATCGGGCATCATCGCTGGGTTGGAGCATCAGGCCAACGGGGACGCCCGCGACCTGGGCTTCGGCCCGGGCCACGCTCGGCGAGAGGCGGAGCTGTCGCTCGGCGGTTTGCGCGCGTGCGCCGGTGGTGTTGGTGAGCGCGACGGGGAGGGCGAGCGCGGCGATCAGCACCAGCAGCCCGATGGCAACCAGCACCTCGACCAGCGTGAACCCACGGCGTTGTCGCATCGGCCGCACACCTCCGTACGTCTCGGTCCGTGCATCCGCGCCCAGGGATTGGATCAGCCGGCCGGCGGGGGCGGGGCCATCCCGCCGCCGTCCATGCCTTCCTCGTCCTCATCCCAGGCGTAGATGTCGTCCTCGGTCTCGGCCTCACCATCGGGGCCATTGCTCGAGAGGTCGTACATGCCCTCGCGGCGGAGGCCCTCGGGGTTGTACTCCCATGGGTTGCCCCACGGGTCGTCGGCCATGCTGTCATTGATGGTCGCCGACCACTGGTCCTCGATCTCGGGATCGACGGTCGAGCTGTTCCAGAGCACGGACAGGCCCTCGTCCTCGGTCGGGTAGCGGCCGTAGCGCCGGTTGAAGTCGAGCAGGCCGTTCTTGAGGGTCTCGATATCGATCTGGGCCTTCTGGACGGTGGCCTCGTCGCGACGGCTGAGCAGCGCGAAGCCGACGAGCCCGCTGATCATCACGATGATGGCCAGCACGATCATGATCTCGATGAGCGAGAAGGCCTTGCGCTTCAGGCCCGTTGCTTGCAAAGACTTGGCCCGCAACGCCTTGCGCGTGCCGGACAAACGACCGCCAGTGGTCAAAGACTTCATCTGCATCGTTCCGTCACCCTCCGGGCCGCCTTCGACCGACCCGCGTCTGTGCATCCTGCGTCCACCAACCCTGAGGGCCGAATGGCCCGGGCAGAACCGAGTACTTAGCCTACGCTAGCTTCGCTCCGGGCGTAACGCCGGCGCAGCCGGGCGATCCGGCCTGATTAGCTGACATTGCTGAGCTCTAGCATCGGCAGAATAAGTCCGATAGCCACAAACGCCACTACCACGGCGAGCAGCAACAGCATCATGGGGCCGACGAGCGCGACCGCGGTGGTCAGCAGCCGGCCGACGCGGGCCTCGATGGTCTCGGAGATCGTCTCGAGCACGTCGGCCAGGTTGTTGGCGCTCTCGCCCACCGAGATCATCTCGATCACGTCCTCGTCGAACAGGCCGCTGGCCCCGAGTGGGCCTGCCAGCGGCTCGCCTGCCTTCACCGCCTCGCCGGCGTCGGCCACCGCCTCCTTCAGGAGGGCGTTGCCGGCCGCGTCCTCGGCGATGCGCATCGCGGCAAGGACCGGCACGCCGTTGGCCAGCATTGTCCCGAACGTGCGGCAGAACCGGGCGACCGCGATGTTGCGGACCAGCGGCCCGAGGATGGGGGCTTTCGTACGGGCGACGGTGAGCGCGCGGCCGACGTCCTCGCGCTTGCTGAGCCGCCAGGCGATGGCCGCGAGGATCGCGAGCACGAGGGCGGTGATCGGGCCTTTGCTGGTCACCGCGCCGCTGATGGCAAAGAGCAGCACGGTGATCGGCGGCATGGGGTCGACCTGCTCGAGCACGTCGCCGAACATGGGGAGGAACACGCCGAAGATCAGGCTGAGCACGGCGACGCCGACAAAGACGAGCACCGCCGGGTAGGCGAGCGCTCCCAGCAGCTTGGCCCGCAGCTCGGCCTGGGCCTTCACCATGCTGGCCAAGCGCACCAGCACGGGTTCGAGGCTGCCGCCCTTCTCGCCGGCGCGGACCATCGCGATGTGGGTGTCGGGAAACACGCCCTCCTGGGCGGCCATCGCGTCAGCCAGCTCTTCGCCGCGCGAGACCGCCTCGGCCAGCTGCCGGAAGATCTCGGCGCGCCTGGGCTTGCTCTTGCCTCGCGAGAGCAGCGTGATGGCGCGCATGAGCGGCACGCCCGCGCGGAGCAGGTCGGCCACCTGCTGGTACGCCGTCGCGAGCTGTCGTGCACCGAGGCCCTTGCGCTTGAACGAGGCCCGCGCCTTCTCGAGCTCGACGCTGACGGGCACCAGGCTGCGGCCGGCGAGTTCGCCCAGGATCGCCGCCTCACTGGCGCCGGCGAGCTTGCCCATGACGGTCTGCCCGTTGGCGTCGACGGCCTGGTAGCGGAAGGTGGGCATGTGCGAGGATACGCGAGGACCGCTCGCAGCGATCGTGTTCGACCGCCGTCAGCCACAGCCCGCGTCGAAGCGGTTCTGGAACGCGAGGAAGTCGAAGAGCGTGAGCCGGCCGTCGCCGTCCAGGTCGGCCTTCCGATCGCCCGCGTCGAACTGGTTCTGATACTCGAGGAAGTCGAAGATCGTCAGCTCGCCATCGCCGTCGCGGTCGGCGGCGCAGGGGACGAGCACCACGGCGTCGCCGGTGTAGACCACGTGGGCGGGGCCGATGGCTGGGATCGGGTCGATATCGATGATCGCGAACGCATCGACAAGATTCGAGGCGGTGATGATCGTGAATCGATCGCCAGCAGACGGCGTGTACCCGTCGGCAAAGCGGACGCGGAGCGTCCCGCCAAGATGTATGCCCGAGCCCGAGAGACGGTCGTGCTCGGTGGGGAGCGGGCCGGCGACATCGATCTCGACACGCGACGCGGGCTCTAGGCGCAGCGACGCCGGCGCCGCGATGTGCGAGACGTCTCCGACCCGAAGGCCAGGCGAGATCGTGCCACGCACGTTCAGGCCCGTCCGGATCTGGCCCCGCCCGGCGATCACGCCCAGGGGCAGCAGCGTGGGCGGTTCGCCCAGGCCGGTCCATACGACGGACGCTTCGCTAAGGGTCGGGCTCGATGGCGACGCGTTGAGCTCGATACGCAGGCCGACAAGCGCCCCGCCGGCGAGCTCGAGGCGGGAGTCGTCGACCCTGGCCGACTCGTTCACCACGATCGTGCCGTCGCCTCCCGCCACTCCCGCCAGCTGGACACTGTTCCCCGAGGGGATCGCCCAGAGCCCGGTGAAGATCGCATCGGCGATCGTGCCGAACCCGTTAAAGATTGCGGGAACACCCCCAACGCCCCCGTCCAGGGTTCCGCCCGTGATGATCGGCCCACCGCCGGATGACGCCATGTCGATCACGCCGCGGTCGCGAGCACGGATGACACCGGATGGACCCTGCGTGATCGTCGCGCCGCTGAACTGGATGTAGCCGCTCGGACCCACGGCCTCGATCGTGCCACTGTTCCGCCACGCGTAGAAGATCCGCCCGCGCCCACCGACGACGCCACTGGAAGAGATGATCGGGATCGCGGCGGACCGCGAGCCCAGCAGGTAGGCGTCTCCGAACGAGCGGATGTCGGGCGACGAGTTGAGGGTCACGCGAGCCGAGATCGGCGACGTGCCCTGGAGTTCGAGGCCGGCGTTGTCGGCGGACTGATCGGCGTTCACGACGATCGTCCCCGGGCCGTAGGTTCCGGAGATCGTGAGCAGTTCGCCCGGCTCGATGGCAAGGCTGGCTTCTGGATTGGCCAGATGGAGAAGCCGCACCGAACGAGTGCCAACGCGAACGGTGTAGGCGCCGGCGTCGCCGAGCCTTGCGGTATCTCCTGGGCCGGGCACCGCCGTCGGCGACCAATTGAAGGCCGAGCCAAAGTCGCCATCGATCGGGCTCGCCCACTCGATCGAGCTCTGGGCGTGGCCGACGCTCGCGCCCAAAAGAAGCATGGCGAGAACGTGCGTGGCGAGGGCTCTCTGCGGCGATCGCGCGGTGGGCATGGGTCATCTCCCGAGCCCAACCACCTCGACGTGGCGGGCAGCGGCAATATACCCGAAGACCGATCCCAACACAAGGCTTTCTGACGCAGCGATTGTCTGGCCCTACAGCGCCCGATCGATCGCCGCCTGCACCGCCGCGTCGGTCGGCGTGGTCCGTGGGCCGAAGCGGGCGATCACCGTGCCGTCGGCGGCGACGAGGTACTTGGTGAAATTCCAGGTGGGCTCGCCGCCCTGCTGAGCGAGCGTCGCGAAGAGGGGGTGGGCGCTCTGGCCGGTGACGTCGATCTTGGCGGCGACGGGGTAGGTCGCGCCCATGTCGGCGCAGAAGGCGGCGGCCTCGGTGGTGCCCAGGGGCTCTTGGTTGAAGCTCGCGCTCGGGAACGCGAGCACGGTGAAGGGCTTGCCGGCGTAGGCCTGTTGCAGGTTCTCAAGGTCGGCGACCTGGGGCGTGAGGCCGCACCTGCTGGCGACGTTGACCACGAGGACGACCTGGCCCTGGTAGTCGTCCATGCTGGCGAGCGAGCCGTCGGCCATGTCGAAGGCGATGCCGGAGACCGAGGGGCCGGACGCCGAGGGCTGGTCGTTGTCGGCGACGCTGCGGCCCGGTCCGCCGCTGGATCCATCACCCATGTCTTGGTGCTCCGTGGTCGAAGTTGCGGTCTGCGTGTCTTCGTGGTCGCCGTTGCTCGAGCAGCCCGTGAGCGCGAGCGTGCCCGCGAGGCCGAGCGTCATGAGTCCGGCGGTAGCAAAGGTCTTGGGGCGCATCGGGGTTCCTCCGTTCGTGAGCCGTGTGCGGCGGGGTCTGCGAAGGGCATCGTACTACGCTTGTGCTGCAGGCACTTAGAGGAGTACGGCGTGCCCAAGGGACCGATCATCGAACTCGACCGGACCACGCGATTCTGCGTGAACGACCGATCCTTCGGGGATCCGGGCGACCAGATCGCCAGCGACCCCAACGGGTATGCGGCCAAGCCGGCCATGCGCGGGCTGGGGCGGTACTACAGCGTCGATGTGACCGCTCGCGGCGAGCCCGACGAGACGACCGGCTACCTCATCGACATCAAGGCGATCGACCGGGCGGTTCGCGGGAGCGTCGTGCCGCTGATCACCGAGGCCTGCCACGACGACCCCGCCCGCGAGCCAGCGACGCTCATGCCAGAGCTTGTGCTCCGATTGCAAGACAACCTGCCCGTGACGCTGGCGCGGCTGCGCTGGAACCTGACCCCGTACGCGAGCATCACCATGGATAGCAGCACCGTGTCTTCCGTCGTCCTCCGCACGCGGTTCGACTTTGCGGCCGCCCACCGGCTGCACGTCGACTCGCTGAGCGACGAAGAGAACCAGAAGATGTTCGGCAAGTGCAACAACCCCAGTGGGCACGGGCACAACTACCAGGTCGAGCCGGCCGTCGAGGCGCCGCTGCCCGAGACCGGCGCGATGCCCTTCACCATGCACGACCTCGAACGGCTGACCGACGAGACGATCGTTGAGGCATTCGACCACACGAACCTGAACACAGATCCGCCGGACTTTGGCCCCAAGGGCATCAACCCGAGCGTCGAGCACATCGCCCGCGCGTGCTTCCGCCGCTTGGGCGAGGCGATCGACGCGACGGGCTCGGGCGCCCGGCTGCTGCACATCACGGTGTGGGAGACCGATCGCACGAGCTGCACGTACCCGTCGAGCTGAGTCGATCGTGGCCGTGCATTGGCGACTAGGACGCCGATAGGCCGTTCGCGCCACGATTGCGCATGACCCAGGCGCATGCCTGCGCGGTGCTCGGGGAACCGAGGCGGTCGGGCGTGGCCTCGCTGATCGACAGTTCGGTTCCATCGCGACCGACCGGGCGGAGGATCTTGCGACGCCAGGCCGATGGGCTCTCGCCGAGCAACGAGCCGAACGTTTGCGTGAAGTGGCTGTGGCTCGAGAAGCCCGTCGACGAGGCCACATCGGTGAGCGGCATGCCCGTGGCGATGTGGTCGAGAGCCGCGGCGATGCGCAGGGCGGTGAGGTACTTGTGCACGGTCTGGCCCGTCCAGTGGCGGAACGTGCGCGCGAGGTGGAAAGGCGAGACTTCCAGCTCATCGGACAGCTCATCCAGCGTCAGTCGTTCGCCGAAGCGTTGGGCGAGGACGGCCTTGGCGTTTTCGGCAAGCTCGCGGTGCGTGCGGCGTGTGGGCTCGGTAGCGGCGGCCGAGCGGCGCTGGCGCACGGTGACGCCCGGTTCCAGAGCGCGGCGGAACACGTCGAACACCGCCTCGGACATCTGCACGGGATCGGAGTCGGCGTCGACCAGCTGGACGCTCAGGCGGCGCTGATCGCGGTACAGCGCGGGCGTGCAGGCGGTGTGGGTAAAGGGTGCGAGCGATTCGGCCGATTCGGCGGGAAGCCCGAGGCTGCGCGCGATCTCGAGCGCGAGCAGCGGCGACACGCTGTACCACTCGGAGCGTTCACCGTGCTCGGTCAGTGCCTCGCGGGTGTACGTGCGCATGGGGTTGTAGATGATCGTCGTGTTCGCATCGGCTACGACCGGATCCGAATTGAATTGCGTGATCACGACGGGGTCGCGGTGGAATACGACCGTCGGCCAGAGCACCGGGCCGGTGTCGGCAAACCCGGGCCAATCCACGGGCAGCCGGAACCTTCCGTGCAGCCAGTCGTGGTTGGCTACCACGAGCTCGTTGGGGCACTCACCGGGTTTGCCCCGCAGCCGGTGCAATCGCGTCGCGTCGCGCTCTCTCATCCGCATGTACAGAGTCCCCCATTGGGCGATCCCGTCCGCGAGGCAGCGCACACGAGCGATTTTCTGGCAGGGGGCGAACACGGTCCACGACTGACTCGCGCCTCGATGTCGGCGCGCACCATGGCCGCGGCTCCCTTCCGTGCCTTCGCCAAGGGTTCTCGCCGCCGTTGGGCGGCATGTGGTGTTGTTCGGCATACGCAGCAACGGGTTGCATACGCCCTGTTTCCATTCGTCAGAACGCCCTCGTTGGGCGTGCTTTGGAGGCGCGAGAGCAAGAACACGAAAGCGACACCGACCGCGATACCGGGGTGTCACGAACGGGTTCGTATTCGAAGCCGAGACTTTTCGGACGCGATCCGCGTCGTTTAGGGCGCGCCAACGGGCTCGCCGTTGGGCATCAGGCCCTTCGCGGCGGCTTCATAGTCTTGCAGGGCGCACACGGACCAGTCGCCGGCGCGGAGGGCGGCGATGGCGTCGACCGCGGCGCGGGCGGCGGTCGCGGTGGTGATCATGGGGATCGAGAGGCGGACGGCGGTCGAGCGGATCAGGCCCTCGTCGGTCTCGCTGCCGCTGTTGGTGGGCGTGTTGATGACCAGCTGGATGTCGCCGCTGGTCATCATGTCGACGACGTTCGGGCGGGCACCGGTGCCGATCTTTTGTACGAGGTTGGCGCGCACGCTGTACTTCGCCAGGAAGTCGGCGGTGCCACCGGTGCTGTAGATCACGAAGCCCATCGCCGCGAGGCCGCGGACGACAGGGAGGATTCCCGGCTTGTCGTCGTCGCGGACGGAGACGAACACGGAGCCGGCGGTCGGCAGGGCGTTGCCCGACGCCATGGCCGCCTTCGCAAGAGCCAAGGGCGGCGAGGTGTCGATGCCCATCACTTCGCCTGTGCTACGCATCTCGGGGCCGAGCACGAAGTCGACACGCGGGAACTTCTGGTGCGGGAAGACCGGGGCCTTCACCGCGAACGCGCCCGTGCTCGAGACCTCGGAGACACCGAGCTCGTCGAGCGTCGAGCCCATCATGACCCGGGCGGCCATGTTGGGCCAGGGCACGTGCGTGGCCTTGCTGACATACGGCGCCGTCCGGCTCGCACGGGGATTCACCTCGAGCACGTAGACCACGTCGTCCTTGATCGCCAGCTGCACGTTCATCAAGCCGCCAACTCGCAGTGCGCGCGCAAGCTTGGTCGCGGCCTCGCGCACGCGTTCGATCGTTCGGGGTGGCAATTCGTTTGGTGGCAGGAAGCAGGTGCTGTCACCGCTGTGCACACCGGCGTGCTCGATGTGCTCCATGATGCCGCAGACGATCGCCTGGCCCGAGTCAGACTGGCCGGTCGGGTCGAAGTCGGCGATGACGTCGACGTCGACCGCGGTTGCGCCATCGAGGAACTTATCGATCAGGATCGGCGCGTCGTCGAGCCCGCCGTCGAGGCCCGCGCTCTCGACGGCGCTGTCGACGAATCGGCGTAAGGCCGCGACGTTCTGGCAGATCTCCATGCCGCGTCCACCGAGCACATAGCTGGGTCGCACGAGCACGGGATAGCCGATCTCGGCCGCCACCGCGACGGCCTGCTGCCGCGAGCGGGCGATGCCGCTGGCCGGGCGGGACAGGCCGAGTTCTTCGAGCAGGGTGTCGAACTGATCGCGATCCTCGGCGAGGTCGATCGAGTCCATGCTCGTCCCGATGATCGGCGTGCCCGCGGTGACCAGACCATGCGCAAGGTTCAGCGGGGTCTGGCCGCCGAACTGGACGACGGTGCCCATGAGCTTGCCGTCGACGCCGAGCGCCTCGGTGACGTTCAGCACGTCCTCGAGCGTCAGCGGCTCGAAGAAGAGCAGGTCGCTCGTGTCGTAGTCTGTGCTGACCGTCTCGGGATTCGAGTTGATCATCACGCTCTCGAGCCCGAGGTCTCGGGCGGCGAACGCCGCGTGGCAGCAGCAGTAATCGAACTCGATGCCCTGGCCGATGCGGTTGGGCCCGCCGCCCAGGATGACGACCTTGGGTGTGTCGCTTACGCGGACTTCCGAGTCGTAGACCGATGAGGCGTTGCCGGCTTCGTCGATCAGCGTGATGGGCGTCTCGTATGTCGAGTAGTAGTACGGCGTGGCGGCCTCGAACTCGGCGGCACAGGTATCCACGAGCTTAAAGGCCGGCTCGATGCCCATCGACTTGCGGTGCTGCCGGACGCCGAGGATGGTCTCGCTGCGTATGGCATCGAGGTAGACGTTGGCGAGCTGCGCATCGCTGTAGCCCAGCTGCTTGGCCTGGCGAAGCACCGCCTCGGGGACGTCCTCAAGCCGCTCGTAGGTCAGCAGCACGTCCTCGAAGGCGACGAGCTCGGCGATCTGGCCCAGGAAGAACGGATCGATGTTGGTGAGCGCACGGATCTCCTCGATCGACCAGCCCATCTTCATCGCGTACCGCACGTAGTAGAGCCGGCCCTGGCTGGGCACGGTGAGCTTGCGCGCGAGCTTGTTGTCGTCGATGGGCCATTCGATCGGCTGGCCGTCGGCGGTGCGCAGCCCCGTAGCGCTCACGGTGTGGCTCGCGTCGCTGGGGTCGGCGAAGTCGAGCACGAGCTGCTCACGCTCGATGGCCCGTGTCGCGGTCAGCCACTTGTCGTTGCGATCGAGGCCGAGCCCGAAGCGTTTGACCTCCATCGAGCGGATGGCCTTTTGCAGGCTCTCCTTAAAGGTCCGGCCGATGGCCATGGCCTCGCCGACGCTCTTCATCTGGGTCGTGAGCGTCTCCTCGGCTTCGGGGAACTTCTCGAAGGTCCACCGCGGCATCTTGGTGACGACGTAGTCGATGCTGGGCTCGAAGCACGCGCTCGTCGTCGCGGTGATGTCGTTGCGCAGCTCGTCGAGCGTGTAGCCCAGGGCGAGCCGGGCGGCGATCTTCGCGATCGGGAAGCCGGTGGCCTTACTCGCCAGCGCGCTCGAGCGCGACACGCGGGGGTTCATCTCGACCACGACAAACTCGAACGGCTCGCTGCCGTCATCGGTCGGCGCGGGGTTCGGGTTCACCGCGAACTGGACGTTGCTGCCGCCGGTCTCGACCCCCACCGCGCGCACGACCGCAAACGCCGCGTCGCGGAGCACCTGGTACTCCTTGTCGGTCAGCGTGAGGATCGGCGCAACGGTGATCGAATCGCCGGTGTGCACACCCATCGGATCGATGTTCTCGATGCCGCAGACGATGACGCAGTTGTCGTTCTTGTCGCGGACGACCTCGAGCTCGAACTCCTTCCAGCCCAGCAGGCTCTTGTCGATCTGGACCTGGCCGATCATGCTGGCGGCGAGGCCACGGGCGACCTGCTGGCGGAACTCCTCGGTGTTGTACGCGACGCCGCCGCCCCAGCCGCCAAGGGTGAACGCGGGGCGCACGATGGACGGGAGGCCGAGGTCTTCGAGGGCTTCCATCGCCTCTTCGAGGCTGGTGACCGTGCGCGACGGCGCGAGCGGCAGGTTCTGGCTCTCGCAGACCTCGCGGAAGGCCTCGCGATCCTCGGCTCGATGGATGACCTGCCGGTCGGCGCCGATCATCTCGATGTCGAAGTGCTCGAGCGTGCCATCGTCGTGCAGGGCGCAGGCGCAGTTCAGCGCGGTCTGCCCACCCAGTGTGGGGAGGATGGCGTCGATGCCGTGGCCACCTGCGTCGGCGTCGCACTCCCGCTCGATGATCTTGCGGACGCTCTCGGGCGTGATCGGCTCGATGTAGGTGCGATCCGAGAGGCTCGGGTCGGTCATGATCGTGGCCGGGTTGGAGTTCACCAGCACGACGCGGCAGCCCTCGGCCCGCAGGGCCTTGCAGGCCTGCGCCCCCGAGTAGTCGAATTCGCACCCCTGCCCGATGACGATGGGCCCAGAGCCCAAGACCAGGATCGTGCGAATGTCTTCTCTTTTTGGCATCCCGAGGCCACCTCCAGCGGCCTGGGCGGCCGGCTTGGGCGTATGCGAAGCAGTCGGCACGAGTCTCCCGCGCCTCGGGGAGCATGGTATGGCGGCAACGCGTGCGCGTCGCCGGCAAATCTGACGCGTTGATAAGTACAGGGTGCTCCTGAACCGATAAGCATTCCGCAGTTCCGTGCCCTTTGGCCAATAGAAGGAGAAATGCCATGCGCCGCTCGGTGCCCAATCTCGTGCTGGCCCTCGCCGGCGTCGCCGCCTCCTCGACCGGGGTGCTGGCCCAGGACCTGTTCCGCGTGGCGGTCAACCCGTTCGATCCTGCGGTCGAGCCTTTAGTCGTTGGCGGCTCGTCGGTGCCCGATCTCGTGGAGGACCTGCTGGACACACAGGGCTCATTCGATCGGTTTGACGGCGTGGACTTTGCTGCCTCGTTGCGATATGCCGGCGTCGACGATGCGATCACGTTCACGCTGTCGGACGATGGCGACCGAGCGACGCTCCAGTTCGTCGGGCGCGAGGGCGACCCGCTGGTCTTCACGACCGATGCGAGCGGTGACGTCGAGGACCAGATCGAGGAGTTCCTCGAGGGCGAGGGGCTCGACACCGTCTCGGACTTCCTACGAGAGATCAACCAGCGATCCCTCGTTGCCGTGACCGACGGCAACCCGCAGTCGACCACGGCCATCATGGCCTCGTACAAGTACAACCGCTTTGGCAAGCACCAGGACCTGACACGCCTCGAGCGGCAGATCATGCGCGGCGAGGTCGTACGGCCGACCCCCGGCGCGTTCCGAGTCATCGGGCAGGAACAACAAGAACAAGACGGGATGCAGGCCGTGGGCGACACCACGGGATTCAACCAGGACGAGACGGCCGGGCAGATCGACACGCGCATGGAGGGCGAGGGCGCTCCGGTTGGCACAGCCAGCATGCAATTCTTCGATCCGGGTTCGGACAAGGGGCTCCGCGTTCGCTTTGATGCCCAGGCGGGCATTTCCGATGCGGACGGCCTGGAGAGCACCTTTGTCAACCTCTCGGGCAGCGTCGAGTACAGGCTGAATCGATTCGTTGGTGTGGCCGCCTCGTTCCCGGTCACGTACTACGACGTCGAGGGCGCCGACGTGTTTACGCTTGGTGCGCACGTCGACATCCCGATCCGGCTTATCCAGCAGGATGACGGCCGCGGGTTCACTCTGCAGATCGCGCCCGGTGCTCTGATCGCCGGCTCGGGCAGCTACGACATGATCTCCGGCGGCGTCTTCTGGGGCGTGGGCGGCACGGCACTGGCCAGCTATGAGGTTTCCGATTGGCTGTTCAGCGGCGCGGTGAGCTACACCCACTTCGATTCCATCTCGCTCGAACTCGACGAGTTCGAGTTCGATCCCGCGTTCACACAGGACTTTGTGCGCGTCGGTGGCAAGGCTTCATACTTCATCGGAGACAACGCCTACGTCTTCGGCGGTGCGAGCTACTCGGACTTCCTCGACGACGCGTCGGTGGACAACTACTGGAGCCCAACCGCCGGCGTGGGCATCCGCACGAGCGGCGGGTTCAACGTTCGCCTCGCGTATGAGGGCGACATCGGCGACGACTACGAGGCACACAAGATCCAGCTCGGCGTGCAGCTGCCGTTCTGATTCGCACCAGCAACTTCTGATCAACGAAAGACGCCGGCCTCACTGCGCGTGAAGCCGGCGTTCTTGATTCACACTGGCTTGAGATCGACTACGGCGCGTTTTCGGTGCTCTCGCCCATGACGAAGTCCTTGACCTCGACCTGGGGCATCACGCCGATGGCGTCGCCATCCTCGAGCATGGCGGGCTCGCCGTTCTCGTCTTCGAGGCCGTCGGCCGACATCGGTGCCAGGGCCACCAGCGGCTTGACGCGGATGTCCTGGTAGTCGCGGAAGCCCGTGCCGGCGGGGATGAGGTGTCCGAGCAGCACGTTCTCCTTGAGGCCGATGAGGTGGTCCGACGCGCCCTTGAGGGCGGCCTCGGTGAGCACCTTGGTGGTCTCCTGGAACGACGCACCCGAGAGGAAGCTCTCGCTCTGTAGGCTGGCCTTGGTGATGCCCAGCAGCAGCGTGCGGCCGACGGCGGGCTTGGGCTTCTTGGCCTTGGCGCCCTCCTTGCCCTCGGCCTCGGCCCGGGCGTTGGCTTCCTTGATCTCGCCGCGGGTGTACATCTGCCCGACGCGGAGATCGGTGTCGCCGGCCTCGACCACGCGGCCCATGTTCAGGACCTCGCGGTTCTTCTGGGTGAACACGTAGCGATCGACGACTTCCTGCGGGAGCAGGTCGGTATCGCCGGCGTTCTGCACCTGCACCTTGCGCATCATCTGGCTGAGGATCAGCTCGATGTGCTTGTCGTTGATCTTCACGCCCTGGGCCCGGTACACGTTCTGGACCTCTTCGAGCATGTAGAGCCAGACGGCTTCCTCGCCCTTAATCCGCAGGATGTCCTTCGGATCCAGCGGGCCCTCGGTGAGCTGATCGCCGGCGTTGACGAAGTCGCCCGTGTGTACACGCAGCTGCTTGTCGCGCGGCACGTGGTGGTCCTTCTCGATGCCCGAGTCGGACACGACGCGGATGGTGATCTTGCCCTTGCGCTTGTCGCTGTAGATCTCGATGCTGCCCGAGATCTCGGCCATGACGGCCGGGTCCTTGGGCTTGCGAGCCTCGAAGATCTCGGTCACGCGGGGCAGGCCACCGACGATGTCCTGGCTTCGCTCGGCCTGACGGGGCTGACGCGCGATCATCTGGCCGGCCTTGATGGCCTGGCCGTCGGGGACCTCGATACGCGCCTTGGCGGGCAGGTAGTGGAAGTCGAGGATCTGGCCGCTCTCGTCCACGACGTTGATCTGCGGCGAGCGCGTGCCCTTGTGCTCGATGACCACCAGGGCCTTCTTGCCCTGGCCGGCGTCGTCCTCACGCACCGTCTGGCCGACCTCGATATCGACGAACTGGACGATACCGCCCTTCTCGGCAAGGATCGGCGTGCGGTGCGGGTCCCACTTGACGACCGGCGTGCCCTTCTTCACCGACTCGCCCGGCTTCGCGTAGATGAGCGCGCCGTAGGGGACCTTGGTCTTGTCGAGCTCGCGGCCCTTGTCGTCGACGATCGCGACCTCACCGTTTCGCTTGAGCGAGATGAGCACGGTGGTGCCGTCCTCGTCCTCGCCCTCGACCTCGGCACAGTCACGGAGCTCGATCACGCCGGCCATGGCCGCGCGATACTCGCTCTCGGCAACGTCACGCGTACCGATACCACCGGTGTGGAACGTACGCATGGTCAGCTGCGTTCCCGGCTCACCGATCGACTGGGCGGCGATGATGCCCACGGCCATGCCCTCTTCGACGATCTTGCCGATGGACATATCCATGCCGTAGTCGAGCACCGAGCAGCCGGTGCGGCTCTCGCTGGTCAGCGGGCTGCGGACGAAGACCTCGCCGATGCCCAGCTCGTCGATGCGGGCGGCGGCCTCTTCGGAGATCATCTCGTTGGCGGCGACGATCTGCTCATCGGTCACCGGATCGACGATCGAGTGCAGGCTCACACGGCCGAAGACCTGCTCGCTGAGCGGGACGTCGACCTGCTCGCCCTTGTACACGGCGCGCTTCGGGATGCCGCGGCGGCTGCCGCAGTCGACCTCACCGATGATCACGGACTGGGCGACGTCGCACAACTTACGCGTGAGGTAGCCCGAGTCGGCGGTCTTCAGCGCGGTGTCGGCCAGACCCTTGCGGGCACCGTGCGTCGAGGAGAAGTACTCGAGCACGCTCAGGCCCTCGCGGAAGTTCGCGCGAATGGGCGTTTCGATGATCTCGCCGCTGGGCTTGGCCATCAGGCCTCGCATGCCGGCGAGCTGCATCATCTGGCTGACGTTACCACGGGCGCCCGAGTCGCTCATTAGGTACACGGGATTGAGGTACGGCTCGGTCGACTTGTCGTCGATCGGCGCCTCTTCGCCATTCTCCAGGCGACGGTCGTTCTTGAGCGTCTCGATGAGGCTCTTGGTGACCTTCTCGCGGCAGCCGGCCCAGATGTCCAGAAGCTGGTTGTACCGCTCGCGTTCGGTGATGATGCCTCGGTCGTAGTTCTTCTCGACGCGATCGACCTTCTTCTGGGCCTCGCCCAGCAGCTCCTGCTTGTCGGCAGGCACACGCATGTCGGTGACGCCGAAGCTCAGGCCAGCGACCGTCGAGTGCTTGAAGCCGATCTGCTTGAGGCGGTCGAGCAGGTCGATCGTCGCGGGCTTGCCCGAGACGCCGAACACGTCGTCGATGACGCGAGCGCAGCCCTTCTTACCCAGCGAGCAGTTGTAGAAGGCCATGCCCGGCTCGAGGATCTCGCTGAACAGGCAGCGGCCCGCGGTGGTGACCACGCGGCGGTTGTCGGGCAGCTTCTCGACCGCGCCGCCCTGGCTCTGCACGACCTCGTTGAACCGCTCGAGGCGGACGACGATGCGATCGTGCATATCGATCTTGCCCTGGTCGTAGGCCAAGATCGCCTCGGAGCGGTCCTTGAAGGTCGGCAGCTCGTTCGTCGGCACGCCGCGATCGGGCGCCATGAGCGTCATGAAGTACACACCCAGCACGATGTCCTGGCTGGGCGAGATGATGGGCTGGCCGTTGGCCGGGCTGAAGACGTTGTGCGTCGACAGCATCAGCACGTGCGCCTCGGCCTGGGCCTCGACACTGAGCGGCAGGTGGACGGCCATCTGGTCGCCGTCGAAGTCGGCGTTGAAGCCGGTACACACCAGCGGGTGCACCTTGATGGCGTTGCCCTCGACGAGCACGGGCTCGAAGGCCTGGATGCCCATTCGGTGGAGCGTCGGGGCGCGGTTGAGCAGCACGGGGTGCTGGTCGATGACCTCTTCGAGGATGTCCCAAACCTCGGGGTCGCGGCGCTCGAGCATGCGCTTGGCGCTCTTGATCGTGTCGGCCAGGCCATGCTCACGCAGCTTGCGGATGATGAACGGCTGGTAGAGCTCCAGCGCGATCTTCTTGGGCAGGCCGCACTGCCAGAGCTTGAGCTCCGGGCCAACGACGATGACCGAACGGGCCGAGTAATCGACACGCTTACCGAGCAGGTTCTCGCGGAAGCGGCCCTGCTTGCCCTTGATCATGTCGGTCAGGGACTTCAGCGTGCGGTTGCTCGAGCCGACGACCGGGCGGCGGCAGCGGGCGTTGTCGAACAGGTTGTCGACGGCCTGCTGCAGCATCCGCTTCTCGTTGCGGATGATGACCTCCGGGGCGTTGAGGTCCATCAGCTTCTTGAGGCGGTTGTTGCGGTTGATGATGCGGCGGTAGAGATCGTTCAGATCGCTCGTCGCGAAGTTGCCGCTCTCCAGCAGCACCAGCGGGCGCAGGTCCGGCGGGATCACAGGGATCACGTCCATGACCAGCCACGACGGATCGTTCTCGCTCTTGCGGATGTTCTCGACCAGCTTGAGGCGCTTGGCCAGGTCCTTGATCTTCTGCTTGCTGCGGGTCTCGCGCAGCTCCTGGCGGAGCTGGGCGGCCAGCCCGTCAAGATCGAGGCGGTCGATCAGCTCGCGGATGGCCTCGGCGCCCATCATCGCGCGGAACGCGTTGCCGAACGCCGACTGGGCGGCACGGAACTTATCCTCGGTGATGATGGTCTGGCCTTCGATCTTCGTGCCGTCTTCGAGCTGCAGGCCCGGCTCGGCCTCGATGATCACGTAGTCCTGGTAGTAGATCACGCGCTCGAGCTCGGTGGTCTTGAGCCCAAGCAGCGTGCCCAGGCGGCTGGGCATGCTCTTGAAGAACCAGATGTGCACGATCGGGCTTGCAAGGTTGATGTGGCCCATGCGCTTGCGACGCACGCGGCTGTGGGTCACCTTCACGCCGCATCGATCGCAGATGATGCCCTTGTACTTCACGCCGCGGTACTTGCCGCAGGCGCACTCGTAGTCGCGTTCTGGCCCGAAGATGCGCTCGCAGAACAGCCCGTCCTTCTCGGGGCGGTACGTGCGGTAGTTGATCGTCTCGGGCTTCTTCACTTCGCCATAGGACCACGCCCGAATGTCGTTGGGCGAGGCCAGCGTCACCTTGACGGCGGAGAAGTCGTTGATGCGGTCGTACACGGTCTCGGCCATGTGTGCCTCCGGTGGTTACCGGTGAAAGTCGAATCGGTTCGGAACGCGGCAGGGGGAGCAGGACGGGCGTGTTGCGCTACAGCAAACTGCCCAACTCGGTCTGCCGCTTCTCAAGCGTGATGTTCATGCCAAGGCCCTTGAGCTCGTTGCAGAGCACGTCGAAGGCGATCGGCATGCCGGCCTCGAGCTTGTGGGTGCCCTTCACCATGCTCTCGTAGATCTTGGTGCGGCCTTCCACGTCGTCGCTCTTGACGGTCAGCAACTCCTGCAGGATGTAGCTCGCGCCGTACGCCTCGAGCGCCCAGACCTCCATCTCGCCGAAGCGCTGGCCACCCGTGCGGCTCTTGCCGCCCAGGGGCTGCTGCGTGATGAGCGAGTAGGGCCCGGTCGCACGAGCGTGGATCTTGTCGTCCACGAGGTGGTGCAGCTTGAGCATGTACATGAAACCGACCGAGGTCTTCTGCTGGAAGGCCTCGCCCGTCCGGCCGTCGTAGAGCTGGATCTTGCCGCCACGCGGCATGTTGGCCAGCAGCTCGCGGTGGTGCGGGTGCTCGCCGGTCTCTTCGACCTGCGCGTTGCGGTCCTTCACGTAGGTGTTGGCTTCCTCGATGGCGGCGTGGATCTCGTCCTCGGTCGCACCGTCGAACACGGGCGTCACGGCCTGGAAGCCCAGGACCTGCGCGGCCCAGCCCAGGTGCAGCTCGAGGATCTGGCCGACGTTCATGCGGCTGGGCACGCCCAGCGGGTTGAGCATGATGTCCACCGGCGTGCCGTCTTCCATGAACGGCATCTCCTCGATCGGGACGAGGCGGGCGATGACACCCTTGTTGCCGTGGCGACCGGCCATCTTGTCGCCCACGCTCAGCGGACGCTTGCTGGCGATGTAGACCTTGACCATCTCGAGCACGCCGGCGGGCAGCTCGTCGCCGCGCTTCATGTGCGCGACACGACGCTGCTTCTCCTTCTCGATCGCCTCGATGCGCGGCCAGTACTGCTTGTAGCTGATCTCCGCGTCCTCGCGGGCGTCCTTGCTGCCCTTCACCCAGCCGAGCTCGAAGGTCTTGATCTGCTCGATCACGACCTCGGGGATGTCGCTGGCGGCGACCTTCTGGCGGGTGTTGGGGTCGATCAGCTCGGTGCCGGTCGCCTCGTTGATGGCCGAAACCATCTCGCGGAAGATGTCGATGGCCTTGCCGTCCTGCTCGCCCTCGTAGGTGGCGATCTGCTCCTTGAGCTGACGCTTCTGCTCCTCGTTCATGTGGAGCCGGCGGCTGAACTTCTTGGCGCCAATCACGATTCCGTCGATGCCGCTGGGCACCTCGAGCGAATCGTTCTTCACGTCCTCGCCCGCACGGCCGAAGATGGCGTGCAGCAGCTTCTCTTCGGGCGTCAGCTCGGTCTTGCTCTTGGGGCTGACCTTACCGACGAGGATGTCGCCGGGGCCAACGCGGGCACCGACGCGGATCACACCATCGTCGTCGAGGTTGCGAAGCGCCTTCTCGCTGACATTGGGGATGTCGCGAGTGAACTCCTCGCGACCCAGCTTGGTGTCGCGGATCTCGACATCGAAGCTATCGATGTGGATCGACGTGAACACGTCATCCTTCACGATGCGCTCGCTGATGACGATGGCGTCCTCGAAGTTGTACCCGTCGAAGGTGTTGAACGCGACGAGCACGTTCTTGCCGATCGCCAGCTCGCCCTCTTTGATTGAGGGGCCGTCGGCGATGACCTGGCCGGTCTCGACGACGTCGCCGGGTCGGACAACGGGCTTCTGGTTCAGGCACGTGCGCTCGTTCATGCCGCGGAATTTCCGCAGCACGTACTCGTCGCTGTTGTCGATGATGATCCGCTCGGCGTCGACGAACGTGACCACGCCGCCCACGCGGGCCTTGATGACCATGCCCGAGTTGGTGCCGACGGACTTCTCCATGCCCGTGGCGACGCACGGCGGATCGACCTTGATCAGCGGGACGGCCTGACGCTGCATGTTCGAGCCCATCAGGGCGCGGTTGGCGTCGTCATGCTCAAGGAACGGGATGAGGGCCGCAGAGATGCCCACGACCTGCTTGGGCGAGATGTCGACGTAAGCCACATTCTCGGCGGGCACCTCGGCGAGTTCGCCGGCCACGCGAGCAAGCACGGCGCCGCTGTTGAAGTTGCCGTCCTTGTCGAGCGAGTCGGCCGGAGCCAGCACGCCGCGCATCTCTTCGTCGGCACGCAGGTGCACGACCTCGCCGGTCGCCTTGCCGTCCTTCACCTCGCGGTACGGCGTGCGCAAGAAGCCGTAGTCATCGATCGACGAGTAGATCGACATGCGGGCGATCAGACCGATGTTCGTGCCCTCGGGCGTCTCGATCGGGCAGATGCGGCCGTAGTGGCTGATGTGGACGTCGCGAACCTCGAAGCCGGCGCGCTTGCGGTTGAGGCCGCCCGGGCCCAGGGCCGACAGGCAGCGCTCGTGCACGAGCGTGCTCAGCGGGTTGGTCTGGTCGACCACCTGGCTCAGCTCGCTGCGGCCGAAGAAGAAGTCGATCGCGCTGCTGATGCTCTTGGAGTTCACCAGGTCGGCGATCTTCGCCAGCTCGTCGGGGTCCTTGACGCTCATGCGCTCCTGGACGGTGCGCTTGAGCTTCAGGAAGCCCTTGCGGACCTCGTCGACGGCCAGCTCGTCCATCGTGCGAAGGCGGCGGTTGCCCAGGTGATCGATGTCGTCCTCGACGGCGACCGACTGGCCGGTCTCGGGATCGAGGCGGTTGCTGCGCAGGTCCAGGAGGTACTGGATAATGCGCAGCAGGTCTTGGGCGCGGATGTAGTTGCTATCGACCGAGTCCTCGAAGCCGAACTTGCGGTTGATGCGGAAGCGGCCGACGCGGCCGATGCGGTAGCGGCTGTCGTCGAAGAACTTTTCGATGAACAGCTGCTTGGCCTTCTCGACCTGCGGCGGGTTGCCCGGGCGCAGCTTGGTGTAGAGCTTCAGCAGGGCCTGCTCGTGCGGCTCTTCAACGCTGAACTCCTCGGCGAAGCGGCGCAGGTTCTCCGCCGCCACCGTGTTGAGGATCAATGCATCGCTGGGGTTCTGAATGACCCGGGCGGTCTTCAGGCTCGACGCCTGGATCTTCTCGAGGTTGTCGGCACCGATCTGGAAGCCGGTGTCGACGAGGATCTCGCCGCTCTCGGTGTCGACGATCGGCGCGGCGGCCCAGTCCTCCTCATGGAGCTGGTTGGCCTTGACGTCGTTGATTTCGTAGAAGAGGCTCAGCAGCGCTTCGGTCGCCGCCACGGTGTTGTCCAGGCAACGCAGGAACGTCGTCGCCGCCATCTTCGGCGACTGATCGATCCGCATCTCGAGCTGGTCCTTCTTGTTGACCGAGATCTCGATCCACGAACCACGCTCGGGCACGATGCGGGCGCTGTGCAGCGGGCGGTCGGTCTCTTCCTCGGTCTTCGAGAAGTCGACGCCGGGCGAGCGGTGCAGCTGGCTGACGATCACGCGCTCGGCACCGTTCACGATGAACTCGCCGCCGCCGATCATGATCGGGAATTCACCGAGGTAGATGTCTTCCTCGGGCATGTCCGGGCGGCCCTCGCGCTCGAGGCGAACGCGGATCTTGAAGGGCAGGCCGTAGGTCAGCCGAAGCTCTTTACACTCGTCGATGGTGTACCGGGCCTCGTCGAGCTCGTACTGGCTGTACTGGAGGCGCATGGTGCCGTCGTAGCTCTCGATCGGGAAGACCTCACGGAGCAATGACTCCAGGCCGATCTCCGGATCGCGCTCGTCGGGCGCCTTGTCGAGTTGGAGGAATCGCTCATAAGCGAGCCTCTGGACGACCGTAAGATCGCCCACTGGGAGGGTGTCGCCGCGCTTGGCATAACTGCGCACGCTCATCGCCGCCATCGGTCACCTCGCGATGGGAATTGGGCCCGAGTCCACAGCCTTTGGCCTGCGGAGGGCCCTCCTGGTCTACATCGTGCTGTTCGGATCGCCGCCAGCCCCGTCCTGTTTCATGACGCAACTTTTAGGATAGCCTCGCAAAATACTCTTGACAAGGGCAAGGTGATTTGCTAGGCGCAGGATTATCGGCCGCCGATTGAACCCTAACATTATTCTATCTTCACAGACTCATATCCGACAAGAAACGACAAGGCCGCACGCGCGTGGCGTGCGGCCCTGTGCTCGACTGCTGGGGTGGCGACCGGCAAGCGGCCGGACCAATCCCTGAAACGAGGTGGGTCACGCGACCTCGACCTCGGCGCCGGCTTCCTTGAGCTTCTCGGCGAGGGCGTCGGCCTCGTCCTTGGAGATGCCTTCCTTCACCTTGGCGGGGAGGTTGTCGACCATCTCCTTGGCCTCCTTCAGGCCCAGGCCGGTGGCCTCGCGGACGACCTTGATGACCTGGATCTTCTTGCCACCGTCGCCCTTGACGACGACGTCGAACTCGGTCTTCTCCTCGGCAGCCGCGCCACCGCCACCGTCGGCGGGGCCGGCCATCATCACCGCGCCGCCGGCGGCGGGCTCGATGCCGTAGGTGTCCTTGAGGTAGTCCGCCAGGTCGACGGCTTCCTTCAGGCTCAGGCCGACGATCTCGTCGCCCATCTTGGTGATCTTTTCATCGAACGTCTTGGTCGCACCTTCGTCGCTCATGGTCGGTCTTCTTTCCGAGTCTTGGCCGCGTGCGAATCGCCTCCGAGTGGGCCCGAACCGTTCGGTGCTTTAACCCCGGCCCGCACGAAACGAGCCATGATGGGGCCAGTCGGATGTCGCCGCACGCGGCGGCTGCAAACAAAGCGGCCCACTCGCGTTTCCGCGGGCGGGCCGGTGTGGGTCTTAGGCGATCTTGGCGATGGTCTCGCCGGCTTCGAGTTTCTCCTCGATGGTCTTGAGGATGCTCGCGATGTTGCTGGCCGGGCTCTTGGCAGCGCCAACGAGGTTGCCGCCGGGTGAGAGCACCACGGTGACCACCTTGGCGATGGCCTCGTCGCGCGTGGGGAACTTGCTCAGACGCTTGACGCCATCCTCGCCCTCGAACAGCTCGCCATCGAGCACCGCGCCGCGGAGCTCCATGTCGGGCATGTCCTCGGCGATGTCAACGATCTTGCGCGCGACTTCTACAACCGTCTCGGCGCCGTACACGAGCGCGTTGGGGCCGGTGAGCAGGTCGGCGAGCGGCTCGAGGCCCGAGCCCTCGAAGGCCTTGCGGGCCACGTTGTTGCGCAGCACGGTGACCGAGATCTCGCTCTTGGCGAGGTCCTTGCGCAGCGCGTTCGTGCTGTTGGCGTCAACGCCGCGGATGTTCACCAGCAGGGCGTCGGTGTTCTCGCCGAGCTTGGCGAGGTAGTCGGCCATCATCATTTCTTTGACTGGCTTAGACATTGTGACTTCCTTTCCGCTGCCTTACGAGGCGGCTTCGGCGGCCTCATGGAACACGCGGACGCCAGGCGTCATCGTGCCGCTGATGGTGATCTTCTTGATGTAGTCGCCCTTGACGGCGTTTGGGCGGATCTTCTCGATGGCCTGAACGAAGTACTCGTAGTTCTCCTTCAGATCGGCCTCGGGGAAGCTCATCTTGCCGATGACGCCGTGGATGTTGCCGCCCGAATCGGCCCGGTACTCGAGCTTGCCGGCGGCGTACTCCTTGACAGCCGTGGGCACGTCGGGTGTGACGGTGCCGGCCTTGGGGCTGGGCATCAGGCCCTTGGGACCAAGCACGCGGCCCAGCTTGCTGATGACACGCATCATGTCGGGGCTAGCCACGGCCACATCGAAGTCGAAGAAGCCGCCCTCGATCTCGGCGACGATATCCTCGCCGCCGGCCTTGATGGCGCCGGCATCGAGGCAGGCCTGGATCTTGTCCTCGCTGCAGAACGCGACGACGCGCTTGGTCTGGCCGATGCCCTTGGGCAGCGCAACCGAGCCACGCAGGGCCTGGTCGGCCTGCTTCGTATCGATGTTCAAATGCATGCAGACTTCAACGGTCTGGTCGAAGCGTGGTGCCTTGAACTTCTTGACCTCCGCGATCGCCTGTTCGACCGGAAAGACGTCGGTCTTGGCCATCTCTTCATTGGCCTTCGTTCTCTTGCTCATGCGTCCCATGTCAGCCCTCCACCGTCACGCCCATGGAGCGGGCCGTACCTGCGATGATGTTGGCCGCCATCTCGATGTCGACCGCGTTGAGGTCGGCCATCTTCTCTTCCGCGATCTTGCGGCACTGGTCCCGCGTGATCTTGGCGATGGGCGTCTGCGGGGTGCCAGCCCCCTTGGTGATGCCGGCGGCTTCCTTAATAAGGACCGACGCGGGCGAGCTCTTGACCTCGAACTCGAACGAGCGGTCCGTGTAGGAGGTCACGATGCAGCCGACGATCTTGCCGTTGAGCTGCGCCGTGGCGGCGTTGAACTGCTGGATGAACTGGCCGGGGTTCACACCCTTGGCACCCAGCACGGGACCCAAGGGCGGAGCAGGCGTGGCCTGACCACCGGGGGCCATGATCTTGAATTGGTGAGCGACTTCTCGTTTGGCCATGATTCTCCACCTCCCACCGGCCCCGGTTGACGGCTCCGTCACCCATCAGGTGAGCGGAGTGTCCGGATGCGTGGGCCGGCCAAGATCGGCTTCCACGCGACGCGGTGGTGCGTACGGCGTTGCGATGTTTGCCGCCGGAACGACCCGGGGCAACCCGCCGGCGCGGGCCTCGATGATAGACAAACCCAGTGGGTGGAGGCAATAGCAACGGCCGAGCTCGCTGGTGCAGTTCGACTCATCCGGGCTTATTTACTTGCAAATCGCAAGTGATAAGCTAGGATCTAGCTCATGCCCGCACCCGCTGAACGCCCCCGCCGCTCCTGCTGCCCCGTCGCCTGCACGCTCGATCTGCTGGGCGATCGATGGACGCTGCTTGTTGTTCGAGATCTGTTTAGGGGTGTCGATCGGTACTCTGCCTTCGCTCGGTCGCCCGAGGGCATCGCGACCAACATCCTGGCCGACCGCCTGGATGATCTGGTCGCCAACGGCATCGCCGAGCGATTCGTCCCAACGGGCCAGAAACGGGCCCGCTATCGGCTGACCGACGCAGGCCGCGAGCTCGAACCGCTTCTCCGCGCCGTCGCCGACTGGGGGCTGAAGCACATCTCCGGCACCGAAGCCAAGCTGGCGCCGCAACCCAAGTGATTCGAGGAGCCCGATCGATGAACGCGATCTATGACGGCCATCCCATCACGGTGTTCATCATCATCGCGGCGATGATGACGACCCCGTTCCACATCCTCGCGACGTACGCGTTCAGCGGGGCCGACGTGCGCAAGGGCGCGTTGCTCGGCGCGTTATGGCTCGTCTTCGGTGCGCTCATGACGCTCGTGTGCATGTGGGGTGTGCCCAGCCGCATGGGCATGCCCGGGAACCTCGTGGTGCCCGCGGCGTGGATACTGCCGAGTGCGTTGCTCATCGCGTTCCGTCAGTGGGCGCTCGCCCAGCCATTGAGCCAGCGATGGCTGATCGGGTTGCAGCTCTGGCGCGCGATCGGGGCTGTGTTCTTTATCGAGATGGCACGCGGGCACGTGCCGGCCGTGTTCGCATGGCCCGCAGGACTCGGCGATGTCTTCGCGGCATTGGTCGCGCTAGGTGTGCTGCTGGCCTTCGCACGGGCCCCGAAGATTCCTGTCTGGATGATCTTGCTGGTTGCCGTCGTCGGCATCGCGGACTTCGCCTCGGCGTTCTTCTTCGGATTCACCTCGAGCGAGGGGCCGCAGAACCTCTTCCCGCAGGACACGCCCAGCCGGCTCATCGAGTTTCCCACGGGCATGATCCCGCTCTTTCTGGTGCCGTACGCGATCTTCTTCCACACGCTGTCGCTGCTAAGCCTGCGGGGCAGCCAAAACGCGGAGCGATCGGTGAACCAAACATTACCTTGACAGCGCAGACAACGACCAAGACTCCGTCTAACGTGTCGGCCCTGCGGCACATTCGCGTGTCCGCGCCACCCACGCACCGACGGAGCGACCATGCTTGGACGAGTCTTCAAGGCCTACGACATTCGGGGCACGTACCCCGATCTCCTGACCGATCGCATGGCCTGGCAGGTGGGCGTGGGCACGGGCAGGTTCATGCTCGAGATCGCCGCGGCGGCGGGAGAGACCACGCCGATGATGCGGACCGTGGTCGTCGGCCGCGACATGCGCGAGAGCGGGCCGACGCTGACCGATCAACTGATCGACGGGCTGACGCGTGCGGGTGTGAGCGTGATCGATCTCGGCCTGGTCGACACGCCCATGATCTACTTCGCCATCAACCACCTCGGCTGCGCGGGCGGCGTCATGGTCACGGCGAGCCACAACCCGCCGAACTGGAACGGCTTCAAGATCGCCGGCCCCAAGGCACGGCCCATCGGCGAGGCGACCGGGCTGGCCGACATTCGTAAGCACGCGGCAATGGCCGACATGCGCACGATCGAAGAACCCTCGGGCCGCGTCGAGCAGCGCGATCTCTGGAAGCCCTACGCCAAGCACGTGCGTCACTTCTTGCGCTCCGGCGGTTCGGCTTTGGAAGGGAAGAAGATCAAGGCGGTCGTCGATGCCTCCAACGCGATGGCCGGCACAATGCTCCCCAACGTCTTTGGTGAGAAGGGCGAGGCCGTCGAGGCGTACCTGCCTGGGCTCGAGATCATCACGCTAAACATGGACAACTCCAGCGGCGAGTTCGCGCACCCGCCAAACCCGCTCGTCAAGAGCAACATGCGCATGACGCAAGAAGCCGTGATGGAGCACAAGGCCGACGTTGGTTTTTGCTTCGACGGCGACGCCGACCGCTGCATGGTCGTTGATGATGAGGCTCAGATTGTGGGCTGCGACCACCTCACCGCACTATTGGCGATCGACGCACTCGAGCGCGAGCCCGGCGCGGCCATCGCGTACGACCTGCGTTCGAGCAAGGCCGTGCCCGAGGACGTGACCAAGGCCGGCGGCAAGCCGGTGCGCGGGCGCGTCGGCCACGTGTTCATGAAGGCGGCGATGGCCGAGCACCAGGCCGTCTTCGGCGGCGAGCTCAGCGGACACTTCTACTTCAAAGACAACTACAACGCCGACTCTGGCGCGATCGCGATGTCGACCGTGCTCGGGCTCTTGGGCCGCAATAAGAAGAGCTTGAGCCAGCTTGTCAAGCCCATCGCTCGCTATGTGCAGAGCGGCGAAATGAACTTCACCAACGAGGAGCCCGAGGCGGTCATCAACAAGCTGGAAGAAGAGCTCGCCGGCGACGAGGCGCTCGTAGACAACCTCGACGGCATCACCATCGACTGCTTCGAGAGCGAGGGCTGGTGGATCAACGTGCGGATGAGCAACACCGAGCCCCTGCTGAGGCTCAACGCCGAGGCACGCGACCGCCAGACGCTCAACCGGCTCGTCGACCGCGTCGGCCCGATGCTCGGCAAGCGCGTGGAGCATTGAGCAAAGTCAGCACCTGACCCCAGCCAGGCCCGGTCGCCAGCCCGGGCTTTCTTGTTTGAACGCGACGCTCGCGAAGCAGAGGGCCCGCCTTCCGCCACTCCCCTCACAAGGCTTCCTGTCTCGCTCGCTTAGTCCGCCAACATCCGTCAGCGGAAAGCCAGCGCCATCGTGCGGACTGAATTGACGCTCGAACGGGCCGGCGGCCCTCTCGTCTTGCCTGCCGGCCACCGCTCGCAATCCGGCGATTCTCTCGCACGAACCGCAAGTCCGGAGCCGCGGACTGGCAATCCCCGCGCGAGTCCTGGCAATCCGCGCAAGTGGATCCGGACGCTGCCCCTCCTGGCATGATGGCGAGGGCGGCTAACTCGAACATTGACCACAAAAAAAGTCTCGGTTTTGTTCGGATCGGGCGATCTCCGCGCGAAACGCGGCTCTCGGACGTGGGCATCGTGTTCTCGGGCGAGGGCGTCGCTCGCGATGCGCAGCGGCTCGGACCTCGATCATGCCGATGCTCGGCGGCCACGCATCCACCCAGGAGGAGAACCGACCTCTCTTACCCCCCTGTTTAGGGGGACTCTCGGATCCGCCTCTCCCAGAAACTCAGCAGGCGTTGCAGAGGTACATGCGTCCTAAGAAAAGCGGTTTTGGGAGCCGAACGATCGCATGTGCGGCACCGTTTGTGCGGTAGTATCAAAACGTATTGTGGTGAGGCATGTGGCTATGGAACCTTGAGAGCACCGTCCAACAGGAGCGCAGCCCGCAACGAGTAGCGACCGAGTTTCGATGTGATTAGAACTGCGACGATGTTCCGGTAGGGATCGCCGGACGGCGGAAGGAGATCCGGATGGCCAAGCTCTTCATTTCACACGCGACCGCGGACGACGCGTTCGTTCGCAAACTCCGCGAGCAAGTGGAGCTGTTTGGGCTCTCCGGCTGGGTGGATTCTCGTGAGCTGCGCGGCGGCGACTCGCTGTGGCCGGAGATCAAGGCGGCGATCGAGAAGGCCGACGCGTTCGTGGTCGTCGTCAGCCCCGACTCGCTGCAATCGCAGTGGGTTGGGCGGGAACTGAAGCATGCGATGAGCGTCCAAGAGAGTCGCGGCCGGGACGCGTACCGCGTCGTACCGCTCTCCATCGATGGCACCAGGCTTGGCGTGATGCAAGCGATCTTCGATGACACGCCCGTGTACATCGAGGCCTCAGCGGATCTCGCCGGGGCCGAAGCGGTGCTCGGCGATCTGCTGGAGGCGATCGGCACGCGGCTGCCCACCGAGAGGTTCGATCTCTCGCGGCCCGACGCCCCGCCGCTCGAAGACCTGGTCCTCGAGCTGTCCGACCTCAAGATGGAAGAGAGCGAGGGCGTGCGCCGCCCGACCGCCAGGGCGAGGCTCGTGTACAGGCCGGCCGCTCCCGGCATGCCGGACGTGAATAGCAAGCGTTCGTGGCGTCTCCGGGCTCCGCTGGGGCCGATCGAGGCCGACGATCTGCGGTGGTACCTCGAGAAGTACGCCGTGTGGCCAAGCGCCCATTTCAAGGACCGCGCCAAACGAGTTGAGGATCACCTGAGCGTATGGGGCCGCCTCTTGCACGAGGCGGCGCTGCCCCTCGTCCACACTGAAGGGGTGATGCGCGCCTGGGCCCGAGTCGACGACGGGGCGAACCGCCGCTTCTCGGTGCGCGTCGATGATGTACTCGAAGCCGGTGCACCGGAGGCCGACGTGGCCTCGGCCAAGGAGGCCGCCACGCTGCTGCTGGGCCAGCCTTGGGAGTTGATCCGCAACGAGGAGCGGTTCCTGTTCCAGGGCGCCTCGCCCACGCGTGTGCGGCGTAGGTTGCGTGGGACGCTAGCGCTCAAAGCGCCCTTGCTGATCCCGCCGATCCGCATCCTACTGGTAACCGCCCGCCCCGAGGACGACGTGTGCGGGTACATCGACCACCGCGCCAGCGCCCTGCCGCTGGTGGAGGCCACCGAGGCGCTCGGCGGCCTGGTCGACATCCGCGTGCTGCGCCCCGCGACGCTCCCGGCGCTGCGGGACGAGCTCGATCGCGCCCGAGACGCCGGCACGCCGTACCACGTGGTCCACTTCGATGGCCACGGCGGCTACGACAAGCGGGTCGGCCTGGGCGGGCGCTGCTTCGAGAACCCCGAAGACGACGCCAAGCTCACCGGTCGCCGCCACAAGACCGTGTACACCGACGAGCTTGGCCCGCTGCTGACCGACCACCGCGTCCCGGTCGTCTTCCTTGAGGCGTGCCA